>Ga0075444_10001312_pt1 | contig 15213 bp, 6 predicted proteins | sample CoawatmetaG01DNA_FD_76836 | JGI IMG/M metagenome (GOLD analysis project Ga0075444, IMG submission 76836) | Marine microbial communities from the West Antarctic Peninsula - Coastal water metaG017-DNA | ecosystem: Environmental > Aquatic > Marine > Coastal | place: Atlantic Ocean: West Antarctic... | reverse complement strand
GCTTGGATGGTATAGTTACAAAGTTGTGGTTAAACAAACCGCTCAAGACTATTACAATATATATCTACCAAGTATATTAAATAACACACCAGCATCAAATACTTTAATAATAAATCCGATATCCTTTATTAACACTGCTGGCACTGGTGGCCCTGATGTTTTATCGGTTTCTTTAAAGGATGCGATATCTTCAGAGTGGCTTGGCTCTATATTGACTGGTACTGATGCTAAGTTTACGGTCAGTACCACAGGTAATAATGTAATATTAGAATCAATATCAGGTGACGGCACAATATTAACTTTTAATAATCCCCTTGCAAAAAACATGACGCTTGGAGAGGGTGTACTAACTATTCCTAATTTTGATGAGCCAGAATCTTCCAACTTAGCTTACGTAACATTATTTAGTGATAATATAAACAAAGCGCCTAGAGATTTAAAGCAAGTTGCGTCTGATGACATAACATTTTCTAGCTCTGTAGAAGTATACGGTAGGGTTTGGAATAACAGATTCTATGAATACAAATCTTCTACTCTTCAATTTTTCCCTGATAATAATAAAATATCAGATAAAATTACTAGAATAGGTACTAGAGATGCATTAGGTTTAAATAAAGATTCAAAAGGATATATAACTAGTACTTCACCTTTTAATACAATACCATCCCCATATGAGAAAGGTGGTAATCCTTTTATAGGCGAGGTTGCAACACAGAAATTGATTGGAGCAACTGGGGGTAAGTCAATTAGCCCACGTATCACTTTTGAAAATGTTAGATTAAACGTATATGAAACCTCCCCATTCGAATCTAATCTAGACATATATTATGAATCTAGTTCTTCTGGGCTTATATCTGAATTAAATACTTATATATCTCAAGACTCAAACATTAATAAAGCAGACTCTATAACAGATTGGTCTTGGGAACTAAAAGAAAGTAATGTTCCTGGAACATACGTTAATCTAGCGTGGTTTGACGTTGTAAATTCACTAGGAAATAGTATTACCTCTAGCAATCTAACTGGGCAAATAGTAAATATAACTAACGGTGTAGGAACAAATGTTAGCGTGGACTTATTTACATTGGAAAGAAACGAAGATGCTGGGTCGCTTGATATATATAAGTTTAGATTAAAAATTAGTGCAAATAATTATTTTGTATATAATAATTTAAGTGCAACAAACGATAAATATAATTTTGAGTTTAGGTTTACTAATGTAGTAAATGGGATTATTAACATAGAAGATATTACAACTACTGACTTAAACGAGTTAGATAATGTTGCTCCAGGATTTATAGGACAGCAATCTCCATTCACTCCTTATCCAGAACAACCAATAGAGCTAACTACAAATAGTACAGCATGGGGATATGCACTTGACGAAAGACCTCTAAACGGAAAAAATGGAACAGCTAGTACTTCAATAACTGATTACAAAGAAGGTTTAGAATGGCAGATAACTAATGTAGAATTTTATTGGGATGCGTACAGCGAATGGAGACCATACAAACCCTATTTTAACTTTGTCAATATTGATAATATTGGTGTTTATATGGATATTCGTAACGAGCCGTTTTTTCAATCTACTAACTATTTAAACGAGACTCTTTCGTATAATAACATATTTACATGTTTAAATACTGCATCACAAAGTGAAGGTGATGGTACTGGTTTGTTTTCTATTAGTGCAAGAAACAATACACAGTTTAGAGTATCATTAAAATTAATAGATGCTAGTGGCATAAATGGTTCTTTATCTACATTATCAACTGCTCAATTTACACTTATAAAAAATCCTAATAGATAGATATGGCCACAGTAAGAGAAATATCATACTTTAATTCATTTGTAGTTAAAAAATTAGTTAGAACTCAAGATGGAATTGGGGGAGGAGCGGCCACTTGGCCTGGATTACCTTGGAATCCAACTGGATACCCTACTTTTCCTCTATTGGCCACCACTGAAGATGATGAGGATAGTGTATATGGCTGGTACGTTGAAGAATCTAGAATACGAGGTGGTTATAATAATGACCAAGTTGATTTAGGGGTTAGAGCATACATAAGAGAAACTAATGATTCTGAGCTTATACTATCTAATGGAATAATTTATTCTGGATTATATAATTCTACAACAGGATTCAATGATACAAATGTGTTTTCTGTTTCTGAAAAAATAGAAAAACAGCTTGATCCAAGATATGGACCTATACAAAAACTACATACAACTGATACTAATTTAATTATTTTTCAAAATGATAAAGTAAGTAATACTACAGTAGATAAGGATACTATATATACAGGCGATGGTAATGCAGTGCAGACAGCTTCTGATCTAGTATTAGGCACTGTAAATCAATATGCTGGAGAATATGGTATAAGTACAAACCCAGAGTCATTTTCATTTAAGGGTAACAGATTATATTTTTCAGATAAAAATAGAGGTGCAATAATGAGGTTATCGTTAGATGGCCTCACTGAAATAAGTTCATATGGTATGCGAGATTATTTTAGAGATAAATTAGCCGATATATCTGAGACAACAGTGTTTAGTCCACTTGTTAATTTAATTGCATATACTGGGCAAGCGCCTGGAGGTATACGCCCTTTTCCTACAAATTCATTAGTGTTTAGCGACTCCGCTACTGGATTATTAAAAAATCTAGAACTTGGTATGCAATGCCCTTCTTCTATGTTTGGCAATAGTGGCGTTTATATACATGCGAAACAATCTGTTGGTAGCTTGACTGGAGATTTGAGTATACCAACTGGCACTGCTTCATTATCTGCTGGTACTTATACAACAATACCTGTTGTAACCTCTAGGTTTGTCACGACACAGGTTGTTGCAACTGTCAATATAACTGTGTCATCTTTAGGTTCAATAAGTAGGATTCTTGTTCAGTCAGGAGGTACGCTTTATTCTGCTGGTGATTTGCTTACAATACCTGGGGGATCAATAGGTGGGTCAACTCCTAGCGATAATATTGAAATTGCAGTAGTTGAAGCAAACTTAACAGCAATATCTAGCACTCAAAAACGAGTAACATTTGACAGGGTATTAAATTATTTACAACCATTTTCTCCTGCCACATTTTCTCCTTTTAGCTTTTATAATTTAATTAGCGATAAGGTAATAGGTGGTTACGATAACTATTATGACAACTATGTTGTTTCAATGCAAAAATCATCTGGCACTTATGATACGATATCGTTCGCTGATTCAGTAAACGGATGGACTAGCTTTTGGGATTACAAACCTTCTTTTATAGATACGATTAATAACATATATTATTCAGTAGAAAGTGCTAACATATGGAAACATTACAATCAATCGGTAATTAATAATAGAGGATACTTTTACGGAACTTATTACCCGTCTTCAGTAGAATTAACTTTTAATAATAATCCTTCTGTTTCCAAGAATTTTAATACAGTCGGATATGAAGGCACTAATGGTTGGCAGGTTGATTATTTTTTATCTGATCCAACAGGTGCTACAACATTACTAGCTCAAACAAATAACTACAAAGACGAAACTTCATCTATATATAGTTATGACGAAGGCGTGTATACTGAAGATGGCATAACGTACAGGGTAGGATTCAATAGAAAAGAAAATAAATATGTAGCTAATCTAATAAACAAAGGCGTGTTAATTAGCGGTAGTAATGAAACTGTTTCGTTTGGTCAACCTGGACAAGTAGTACCTGGTATCAGCATGAGTGGTATAAAAGGGTTCTTTGCAACTGTTAAATTAAGTACTGATAATACTACTGATTTGGGTGGTAGTAAGAACCTATTTTCTGTATATTCGAACTTTGTAAAATCTTAATTTTTTTTTTAAAAAAAAACTGTGACATTAGGCTTTGTATATAAATAGTAATAGGCTATTGTCACAATAATTAAATAGTATGAAATTACAAAAAATAAATAAAGAAATAAAAGCCCTGCAAGACTTTATAGTATCCAACAATGATAAAGAAGGATTTTGTGGTGATGGGAAAAGTATTGCTGAATCGCCAGAGATTCCTATAAAACACAGCTTTGCTGACCAAATATATGTAAGGCAAATGACCATGAAGGCTGGTCAGGTTATTGTTGGTGCAATACACAATCACGAGCATGTATGGTTTTTATTAACTGGACATGTATCAATAAATAACAATGGTAAAGTAATAGACTATGTAGCACCTTGTTACACTGTATCTGATCCGGGATCAAAGAGAGTTATATACGCACACAAAGCTTCTATATTTGTTAACGTACATAAGAATCCTTTAAATGTAAAAGATATAAAAGAATTAGAAGAAGAAATAGTTTCTATGAACATAGAGGAATTTAATAAAAAAAATAAGTAAAAATGAGTTTTGTAATATTATCAATAGTAGGTGGATCAATTGCGTTAGGAACACAGATAGTAAGTGGAGCAAACAAGTCTAAGAATGCAAGAAAAGATAAGAATGAGGCAAATGCTAAGCTTATCGCAAATGAAGCCAAATTAGAATCTCTAGAGGCATCTAGGCAAGAAATAATTAATCCATATGCGGATGTAAAAAGCTTGACTGGTGATATGTCAAATCCATTTGCAAACCTATCTGTAGCAACTGGAGCCGCTGAAATACAAATGCAACAGTCTGACGCTGCACTAGCTAATACACTAGATACGTTAAGAGCTACAGGAGCCGGAGCTGGTGGAGCAACAGCATTAGCACAGGCTGCATTACAAAGTAAGAAAGGCGTTGCTGCTAGTATAGAAGGTCAAGAAGCTGCAAACCAAAAGCTTAAAGCTCAAGGAGAACAAACACTACAACAATCAGTAGTTAACGAGAAGCGAAGACTTCAAGATGCCGAAATACAAGGCTCTGCGTTTATGTATTCTGAAAAAGAAAAAAGAGAGATAACTCAATTAGATAGAACACAAAATAAAATTGATCAAGCTGAGTCTGATAAAAGAAGAGCAGAACAAGAAAGAAGAGACGCAAATGAAGAGAATTTGCAGGCAGTTGGGGAACTTGGGATGGCTGCAGGTACGGCTGGCCTCAGCAAAATAAAATAAAAACTAAGAAAATATTAAAAACATGGGTACTTATAGAAATCCTACATTACAAAAAAGTTACACTAGCTCTAATACTAAATCTAGTAGCATGGGCAGTAGTGTAGCTGAAGCTTTAAATGCTCAAAGACAAAGAGCAAAAGATGCTGAAATAGCAAGTAATGCAAATTGGGAAATATACGAAAAACAACAACTTGCCGCTGGAGATTTACAAAAATCAATTATCGATGCGTCTAATAAAAGTGGTAAAGGTGGTGCTAGGGGTTATATAAATCAGGCAAGCCTTGAGAATGCTACAAAAGGTTATGTTAAGGGTATTACCGAAGCAAAAATTAGACTAGAGTCTCATGATGGTTATTATGACAGGATAGATGAGGATATAGCTACTTTAAGAAATAGTAAAAATGACATAGCTAATATGCCTCAAATATTTGGAGATTTTTCACTTGTCATGGAAAAGCTAATGACTACACAAATGGGATATGCACCAGGCGATATAAATCCAGATGGTCTTAATCCTCACTTGCATTTAGCAAAGTTAATTGGTAATACGACAAGTGGTATTGGAGGTGAAATCTCGTATAGAAGAAATTATTCGGAAGAACAAGGTAGTACGTGGGAAATGGTAGTATCTGGAGAGAGTGTTAGCAAGTTAAACAAAGAACTATATGAAAAAACTGGTGATAATAAGTATAGTGGCGATGAGTATGCATTTAGTTATAATCAAATTAGTGATGCAGTAGGTGATAGTGATAGTGACGAATATACATTTGGTGGAATGTTTAACACTAACCCTAGTATTAGAAAACAAACTGAAGATTTACAAACGGCTAATATTCTTGATAAGAACAATCAAGTAAGTGAAAGATTTATTACAACTAAGCAGGTCGTCAAGAATGGTCAGGTTTTTCGACAGAAAATGGTGGACGTTGCATCTGTTGCAAGAGACATGAAGCCATACTCAAATGCTTTTGCTAAAAGAATAATAAATAACAATCAAGTATTACAAGCCTTTATAACAAGTCGTGCAAGTATGCCTGCAAGTGGTGCTAGCGTAGGACAGGTTGGTGGAATGCAGCAGATTTCTTATATACCATATCAAAGAGATGAGAGAGGTAATATAAAAACAGATAAGAATGGTCGTGCTATTGAAGGCGAGAAATTAACACTTGGTGATAATGGTTTTTATAAGAAAATTGCAAATAAAGATACACAATTAACCCAAAATTATACTAAAGAGGAGCATACTCAAATACTTAACTTTGTTCAAGATCAATTCATTAGAGATAACAACATTAATGCTAAAATGAATCTTGAGCTTGATGGAACGGCTACTGATGCATTGGCTAGAAAGAATGCTGCTAATTTAAAAGAACAAAGAAAACTGCGAGCACTTGCTATTAAGCAAGGTAAAGAAAATGCAGACGAAAACATAATAACAAATTCGCTTATTAAAAATCTTAAACTTTATGAATCTGGAGAGCAGACTGACTTTAGTTTGCTTGATTCATATAAAGAGGGGCTGCATATAGAGCAAGATTCAGATGAATTGAATATACACAATGTATACAGCAGGGAAGATAAAGACGGAGCAACTAAATTCTTGTTTAAAATTGATTTATCAAACCCAGAAGCAGCACTGCAGATGCTGTTGAAACAAGGTGGTACCACCATATATGTTCCACAACGTGTAGAAAAAGAAGCTACCACGGCAGATGGTATAAAACTTAGTTCTATCGTTGCTAACTTACCAAGTCAAATTACTGAAGAAACTTTTATGGAAGCATTAAGTAAGTCTAATAAAGATCTTCTTATTAAGTATGGAATTACCATATCAGAACCAACCGATGGTGAAGACATACTTACAATAACAAGAAAAGATGGTAAAACTACTGAACTTGATCTTGAAGACGAAGAGTGGAAAACTAGGTGGAGAACTATAATGAAAGACATGACAGGTCGTAAAGCAGAACCTGCACCTACAGCTGCAACAACTAATATTAAAGATGCATATACCTAATAGTTAAAAATTAAAACATGAACGAAGAGTTACTTGAACTAGGTTACAGCAAATTAGAAACCGAAAAGTCGTATGATCAATATAAAATTGACATGCAAGAAAGTGAAGAATTAAGAGAGTTGGTTTTTAGCAAGATTAAAACTGAGAAAACGTACGATGAATTTATTACAGACTTATCATATGAACCATTAGAGAAAGTATCTGATGATATGGAAAAGTCAACTGCTGCTGTAACAAAGGGTGCGACTACACCAGCAAATACGGGTTTAGCATTAAAGGATGGTTCATTGGGATCACAAGAAAAAAATACGGCACTTGAAGATACTTTTGGTAAAAACTGGCTTACTAATTTTTTTGGAGATCAAGTAAGAGCAGCTGAACAAGGTATAGCTTCTTCTAAGCTGATAGACCCTAGCGCCGCTGTAATGTTTGAGGGTGCTGAAGCAGCTGATGAAACTGTTATGAACATGCTAAAGCAGCAAAAAGAAAACGCTGGAATGGTAATGCAAAGCGACGAAGAAGTAACATGGGATAGAATATATGATGAAGAGGGCGGAAACTTTGCAGGATTAATTGCTGCCACAATAGAAGAGCCTACAGCTCTTTTGTCTATGTTCAATAGGTCTATATCATCGCAGTTAGGTGCAGTGTTGAACTCTGACTATGTTGCTGCTGCAGGTACGGCCGGTGTTACTGCAGGTGCTGCTGGTGGGTTTGCTTTTGGTGGTATTGGAGCAATTCCAGGAGGATTAGCCGTTGGAATGGGTGCTACTATGGGTATGATGGAAGCCTCACTTACGTTTATTGAGCTATTACAAGAAGAAGTTGGTGGTGAATTAACATTGAGAAATGTTAGAAGCATACTAAACGATCCAGAAAAGTTACAAAGTCTAAGATTAAGAGCAGGTAGCAGAGGCGCTGTTATTGCACTTATAGAAACCGCTACTGCTGGGCTATCAAAAGGAGCGGCTGGTAAGGTTTTTAGTAAACTTGCAACACCAGCAAAGACAACTTTAACTAGAGGCTTGGGAGCAACTACAGCAGCTGCGGCAGGTACGGTGACTGAAATGGCTGGTGGTAGTCTTGGTGAGGCAGCAGGTATGCTTGTAGCAGGTCAGAAATTTGACTTTAAAGACATAGCTCTAGAAGGTATTGTTTCTTCCGCAGGAGCAACTTATACCGCTTTACCTACTATAGCATCAAAAATACAAAAGCAAGCTAATCGTGTTGAAATGACAAACACAGCTTTAAAAGCAAAGTTTGGTAGTGCACGTGAGGTATTTGTGTCAAATGACAAAGTAGATAATGTAGCTGTTGAAATTGCATCGAAGAAAGCTAATGTCAATGCTTTTCAAGAGCAACTAGAATTAGATGTTGCAAATGAAAAAATAACAAAGCAAGAAGCAGAACAAATAAACAAAAACTTCTTAAATGTACGCGAGCAAAGTAAAAGATTAAAGCCACTTGACCTTCAGCTTAATCAAGGAGAAATAGTTGGCAAGCTAAATGAGTTAGATAAACTTGTAGAAGAAGTAAAAACAATAAATAATCCTGTATTAAGTAAAACTAAGAGTGACCAAGCTGAAAGCTTGAGTGAGCAGATAAGCGAATTAGTAGTAAAAGATAAGGTTGATACTCAAATTGATAAAATAAAAAAATTAAAAGGTAACGTAGAAGGTTTAACTGTTGAGGCTCTCGGCGATGCAAGCGCGGTAAGGGCTTATATAGATAAAGATCACTCTGATAACAAGAAGTTAAAGCAGATAAAGAATGATACAAAAGAAGAGGGTGCTGAGTTCCAGCAAGGCTTTATAATAGATAATGCTGATGGATCAAAGGTAATAGTAATAAACAGAGATGTAGCTATAAAAGAAAAAGCAGTAAACATAGCCGGTCACGAGTTTCTACATGCTGTATTATTCAATACTTTAAAAGCTGATAATAAACTTCAAAAAGACCCTAACAAAAGAGTAGCTTTAGGTAGTAGCTTAAATGACATGCTACAAGATTTAGATAAAAATCAATTAGATGAATCAGGATTTACACAGCGAATAGAACAGTATAAGGGGTCTGAAGGAAGTGCAGCTGCATCAGAAGAAGTTATGACTGCACTATCTGATTTTCTGGCAGCAGATAAACTTAATTTTAAGGAGAACGCATTAACTAAAATTGGTGACTTCGTAAGGCGTAAACTTCAAGACTTTGGTGTTAGCATTAAATTTGACACTAGCAAGGATGTTTATAATTTCATAAGAGATTACAATAAAAGCATAGCAGGAACTAAAGGCTTAAATAGGGCACAGAAAAAATTAATAAAACAAGGTGCTAAGGGTAGATTAATAGATGCTGCAAACTTAGCAACAAAAAATAAGACTAGTATAAGCGTAGATGGCAATACAGTATCATTTTCAAAGAAAGATCAGTCTTTAAGTGATTCAATTACTAAGTCAGTGCCAGAAGTAATGACCAAAGATGAGTGGGACTCTGTGCACAGTGGCACGGTATACATGGATATAATTAATGGTAATAAGCTTCACGGGTTAATTAGAAACGAAGTAACTAAAAGAAACGTTCCACCTGAATCTATATCTGAAGACTTTTATGAAGATGTTAAAGCAGCTTTATATGAAAAAAGTATGCTAAGGTTTGATCCAACTAAGAATGATAACGTTGGCGCATTTTTGCTGTCTGAGCTTGTGAGATACAGGATAGGCGATGTAGTGAAAAATTATAAGCAAAAAGGCTTGTTTGAATCTACAGTAGCTGCAGATAATGCCGAGTTTGTGCAAGAAGATACGGCTAGTATGGTTGAGTTTGACGCCATAATAGAAGATACAGAGACTATACAGCCAGAGTATCAAATTAAAGCCGCAGAAAGACTTCTAACTGACCCTAATGTACTACAGGAAGCAAAGCAAACCATAGAAGATGAGATGATGAATCCAGATTCTAAGAAGTTTTCTCTTAAGAAGCTACCAAACTGGGCTGCAACTGCACTAGCAAAGCAGATTACACTAGACGATGCAAAACCTTTTCCTGCAAAGAAAATTATAAACCTTGGTATTAACCTTAGCAAAGGTGAGATGAGAGAAGGTCAAGTATTTATTGTAAATAACGCTGATGTATTAATAAAAATACTGCCAGAGGGTGCGGTTTTAAAGTCTGCCAGCGATTCATTACTTGAAACATCAACAGGCTTACCTAGTAATCTTCTTAATGCATTTTATGTAAAAAACCCTAGGATAAGTAAAGGTCAAGGATTAAAGCCATTTAAGAAAAGACGTGACATAACAAAAGAAGAATTTTTTGAATACTTTAACTTAGCACCTAGTGGCATACCTATTAGAGACGAAAAAGGTGAGTTACCAGATGGTAAGTCTGAATTTGGTCAGAATATAAAAGGCATGTTATCTGTATCTAGTAGGTTAATAACAAATCAATTAGTTAGGCAGATTGGCTTAAAGCAAGATTATCCAATCAGTGAAAATCAGGCTTTAGATATAAGAGGTGGTACGGCTGAAATAATGTTTAGTAAGTCTAATCTTAACGGACCAATATCTACGTACGGTGATCATGATTTGCTTCTTGATGTTAGATTCTCGCTAAGAGACAATTACGTGTCAGAACTTAAATCAACTTATGATTTAGAGGTTGAACCTGCTGAGGAATATGTAGAAAATTTCTTTAAGTGGGTTGATAATAAAAAACGCGCATGGTCTGATTCTGAAAGTAAAGACTTTAAGGATGAAGTTACAAAGCTAGGTTTATACTGGATAATTAAAAGTTCTGACAAGGAGAAGGCAGCTAATTTTAAAGGCAGACCTTTAAGAGAAGAAGATAGATACCAAATACCTTTAGCTCTTAGCACTGCTAATGCAAATAAAGTTGATCCATATGCTTTTAACAGTCCTGGAGAGCTATTAAATAAATTTACTGCTGTAAAAACAGAAGCTAAAAAACAATTAGCCCCAGATAGTCTTTCTTCTATTATGAAGTTTGGAAAATCAGAACTAGGTATTCAATTATACGTAGTTGAAGATACTAAACAGGGAATGTTAGATGTTAGAAAATTAAACGATTTTTATTATGGCAAAAATTTTAATGGATGGTGCCTAACAAATAGGCTAGACGAAGATGCCAAAGAAGTTAGAGATTTTAACGAAGCTGCAATTGAAAAATACGGTAAATATGCAGTGTTAAAGTACGAAAATAATATGGTATCGGCTTTATATAATTGGCAAGAAACTTATCCTGGCCCAAAAATAGTAGCGTTTAAAGACAATAAATTCCTTGGTTTGCAAGTATCAGTGTTTAATGGCCTTAATGATGGCGCTCAGGAATGGAACACTAAAGAGAATAATCAGTTTAATGCACTTCCATTTAATACAGGCAAAAAAGAAAAAGCATCTTTTAAAGATGCAGATGGGAATGATACTAATGGTGATTTAACAATTATTGAGGAAATACCTACTTATAATTTTTTATCTGAATTATTAGAAAATGACGATGGCAACATTCAATTTTATAGTGACTTTAATAACTCAAAAGTTATTTTTTCTAATGAAACCTTCATATCTAGCTACGAGCAAAAGATTCGCGAAGGTGGAAATCTCATTAAAAGAAATTTTACCGCAGATAAAGTTTTAAAAAAAGAAGTTACTACTAAAAAAGGCATAAGAGTAAAAGATTATAGTATTAGTTACGTTGATTCTCCTGGATTCCATTTTTTTAGAATTGGACAACAAGGTGAACTTCATTCAACCCCTTTGAATTATTCCGCTTATGATGAGGATAGTGAAGGAGAGCTTGGTTATAATCTTGAAGCTGAAGGAAAGTCCAGGCAGTTTGAAACAATAGAGTTAATTGAAGAGGGTGATAATTTAGATAAAGTTTTTGATGAAGATGGTAAAATGTTAACTATTGAAACAAAAGAAATATCAAGAGCTTCCTCAAGCAAATCAAATCCTTCAGAAGTAGACATAGAGTATGTTCAATTTTATACTTCGGCTGATATAACAACTAGAATATATATAAACAGTATTGACAATCCCACTACTGTAGAGGTAATAACGAATAGAGCAACGGACTCAGAATCAGGGGATTATGCTTCACGCGCTATTGTTTACAAGCAGATTAATGGAAAAAAATATCTTAGTAAAATGGATATTTTACAGTCTCATCTTCCTCAGCATGCGGACGCTAGAAAAGAATTAATAAGAAGCTTAGGCATAGAACCGACTACTGAATATTACGAACAAATTTCTGCAATTGCTGCTAATGGGAATTATGAAAATTCAAAAGGTAAATTTAATAAGCATAAGTATCATAAAGATGTTGAGGGACCAAGACAGGCAGGGTTTGATGTATACAAGCTTAAAGCATTTAGTCGTAAAACTTTAATAGCATTAGAAAATGAAATAGTACCATTAGATGATAGGAATTTTCCTGATATGAACCAGGAAGGTGCAGTATTATACAGTAAGAGCCTAGGTAACTCTATGGAAAAAGCAACAAAAAATAACAATAAAATGTTACCTAAGTCAAAAAGACTTAAAGGCGATTTTACTAATGACCAAGTACTAAATGTAATGGCTGAAGTAGATGATGATAGAAATGTATCTTACTCTAAGTCTTATGATAAAATAAAACAGGCAGAAGATTTAGATTTATATTACAACAAATCAATATTAGAACCTTTAACTGGAATACCTGCCACTGATAAAATATCTGAAACTAGAGCAGAATTAATAGGAAGAACAAAGTCTAAAGTTAAATTCTTTATTCCTCCTGCTGCTGAAGATTTTGTAGGCTTATTGTATTCTACGTTAGGTAAAGGCAAAGTTGGCGAAGCTCAAATGGCTTGGTATAAAGAGCATCTACTAGATACATTTGCAGATGGCGCTAATAATGCTTCTACCGCAAGAAACACACTAATGCATCAGTTTAAAGTGCTTAAGGATCATTTAAAGGTGGTTCCTAAAGATTTAAAAAAGCTAGTAACTGATTCTATTTTTACTAAAGAACAGGCAGTGAGAATCCACATATGGAGATCGCAAGGAGATAAGATACCTGGTGTTGATGCTAGAGACCTAAGAGAGGTTGCTAAGTTTATGAACAGTGATCCAACATTAATGGCGTTTGCAGTTACATTAAAGAAACTTCAAAGGATGCAAGGTATTGACCAATACCAAGCACCAACAAATAGCTGGAGAGGCGGTAGCATAGAGACAGATTTACTATCAGCCTTAAACAGTGGTGTTAGAGACAAGTACTTAAAAAAATGGCAAGACAACGTTGATATTATATTTTCTAAAGAAAATAAAAACAAACTAGAATCTGAATTTGGAAAAGGATATGTAGCAGCATTAGATAACATGTTACAAAGGATGAAGACCGGTAGAAATCGTATTGCTATTAAGGATAGTGCTACTTCAAAGTTCTTAAACTGGATCAACGGTGCTGTCGGTGGGATCATGTTTCTTAACATGCGATCTGCATTACTACAAACAATATCTGCTGTTAACTTTATAAACTGGAGTGATAACAACATTTTAGCTGCGGGCAGAGCATTTGCAGATGTAAAGCAATATCAAGCTGATTTTAAAACGCTTTTTAATTCTGACTTCTTAGTTGAAAGACGTGGAGGCATGAAAATGGATGTTACTGATTCTGAAATAGCTGATTTGGCTAAAGAAGGTGGTATGGCAGGCGCTGTTAGTAAGGTGTTGCAAGCAGGATTCTACCCTACAAAGCAAGCAGATAGTTTTGCGATTGCTTCTGGTGGTGCCACGTTCTACAGAAATAGAATAAACTCGCTAGTAGCTGGTGGTATGGATCTTAAGGAAGCAGAAAAACAAGCATTCCGTGATTTTAGAGAGACAGCAGAAGAATCACAGCAGTCTAGTAGACCAGATAAAATTAGTCAACAACAAGCTGGTCCAATGGGACGTATTATAATGGCTTTTGCAAATACACCAGCACAATATGCAAGACTAATGAAAAAAGCAATTCTAGACCTTAAGAATGGCCGTGGTAACCCAAAGGAACATATTTCTAAGATAATATACTATGGCGTTGCTCAGAATTTACTATTTAATGCTTTGCAATCTGCGGTATTTAGCTTAGCATTCGGTGATACAGATGATGATGATGAAGAGACTGCTAAAACAGTAAGAGTTCTCAATGGTATGGTAGATTCTATATTAAGAGGTACTGGTTTTATTGGTGCTGGAGTATCTATAGGCAAGAATGTTATTTTAAAAATAATAGAGCAGTCAGAAAAGAAACGACCTGATTACGCTGATATCGCATGGGAAGCTGTTAAGTTGTCACCGCCAGTATCTAGTAAAATTCAAAAACTAAGAACCGCTGGTAACACGGTTTCTTATAACATGGATGAAATAAAGGAGAAAGGATTTTCATATGATAATCCAGCACTATTAGCTGGTGGCAGTGTAGTATCTTTTGCTACAAACTTACCTATGGACAGATTGGTTAAGAAAATGGATCATGTAGTTACAGCGACGACACAAGAGATTGAGATGTGGCAGAGAGTTGCTTTGCTTGCTGGTTGGGATAAGTGGTCATTAGGTTTAATTGAAAAGAAAGGAGACAAGGCTACATTTAGGAACAAAACAAAGAAAAGAGTAAAAAAGAGAAGTCAGGATAAAAAAATAATTTGGAAATAATAATACTATGGGAAAGATATCACCAGCGTGTAAAGCTGCAGCCAAAAGAAAATATAAAGTATGGCCTAGTGCATATGCTTCAGGATATGGAGTGCGGTGTACTAAGGCTGGTGGGCCTAAAATGAAGAGTGCAACAAAGGGAGGAGGGACAACAAAGGTATGTTTACCTGCTGCTAAGGTTAAGTCTATGAGTTCCTCTGAAAAAGCAAGTGTTGTAAATGCAAAGAAAAGCGCTGGACAAAGCGGTAAAAGACAAAGGTCATCTAAAAGTAATGTTAAGGGTGCAAGAAAGAAAGGTGCAACATTAAGAGATTGGTTTCAAAAAGAAAACTGGGTTAATGTGTCTACTGGTAAAGAATGTGGAAAATAAGGAACACAGATAATTAGGCGTACCATACCTAAAGTTCCTGTAACCAAAAAAGGGGAGGCCATCACAGCTTCCCCTTT
>Ga0075444_10001309_pt1 | contig 15225 bp, 13 predicted proteins | sample CoawatmetaG01DNA_FD_76836 | JGI IMG/M metagenome (GOLD analysis project Ga0075444, IMG submission 76836) | Marine microbial communities from the West Antarctic Peninsula - Coastal water metaG017-DNA | ecosystem: Environmental > Aquatic > Marine > Coastal | place: Atlantic Ocean: West Antarctic... | reverse complement strand
GTTAGAATCAACGATCCAAGTGCTCTTGATGACAAGGGCGGAACTGGTGATCGCAGCAGACAAAGAGCAGCTGTACCAGCCGAGAAAGACGACGGTAGACCAACAACCCGCGCTTTGAAAGATAATGCCGCGCCTCCCGAGCGTCAAGAAAGAGCTGCGACAAGAGAAGTTGCACCAGCCGCTAAGCCATTCGAAGCGCCTAAGCCAATTCCAGAGTTGGTCATGCCTGAGATCAAGCTTGATGGCGACCTCGCCAAAACTAGAGAAGCCTTTGCTAAGAGTGCAGCAGAGCACTTCCAAGCTCGGTCTATGTATACAGTACGCCCTGGCCAAGGTTGGGACCGTATTGCTCGTGATGTACTTCGCCAAGAGAAAGACGGCAGCCATACAAATGAAAGTTTGGTGGTGGCACTTTCTGATCATGTGGCTAAGGGCAATGGCTGGGAAGGTCGTCTTGACCCAACCAAGATGCTTCATCCCGGTGACCAAGTGCGGGTGATGACAGATGAAGCTGTTAAGGCTCGTACCGAAGAAATGCTCAAGCAATTCGACGCCAAAGTCGAAGAAATGAAAAAAGCGGCTGCTGCTAAGCCTGCCGATAACGGCGACCCTGCTTTGTTTGACGGTAAACGTAGTGGAGAGGGAGATGTTGCACCGGCAACTGATGCGGCAAAAGATCCTAAAGCTGTAGCTCCTGGAGACAAAGGCGATCCGGCTTTGTTTAATGGCACACGTAGTGGCGAAGGTGAGGTTAAACCGCCCCCCGCTGATGGTTTGCTCAGAGACGGCAGTGGCAATGTAGTTAAAGACGGAAGTGGAAATCCAGTTAAAGCTGGAACTCCAGCTGATGCAACCGTGGTTCCCAACCCAGTTGATGCCACTAAGGGCAAGGTTGAGCCTGCTCCAGCTGAACCGGCAGGCCGTAATCCTAACCTGAAGGCATCTACCACTCCTACTGACAGTGCCGCTGCTCCTGTTGTAGCTGGTAATGATGTTCCTTCCCCTGGTGATGACTTCGCCGTGACGGCTGTTTCTGCTCAAGCCAAGGCTGATGCTGAGTATCAAGCTAAACAGAAAGCTGCCAGAGATCGCCGCCTGGTTCAAGGAAGCAATCCATTGGAGAATTTTGAAACGCCTAACATTGGATAGACGTTGCAAAAGCTTTGCTTGAATAACAAGTCGAAATTAAAAGGGGCGCTCGGCGCCCCTTTTTTAATGGCTGCCGCTAAGATATGAAATATGATCAGTCAATTTATCAATGCAGCAAAAGCAAAATTCTCTTTTCTCGCTTCAGTTCTCGTTGTACTCTCGGCTTATACTGCCCTTCCGACTCAAGCGGCGTCGGGGCAAACAACTGAAGAATTGGAACAAGCTGTGCGAGAAGATCCCCATAGTTTCTCGGCGCACTTTAAATTAGGTCGAGCAATGATGGATGCTGGGCGCTTTCGCAAGGCTGAGGAAAATTTCTTGGCTTGTACTTTGCTTAATCCTAAAAGTAACTCAGGCCGTTTTGGCATGGCTGAAGTCTATGAGCACACTGGTAAATTTGCTGATGCTATCTTGGTTTACAAACAAATACTCAGTCGACAACCAGTCTCTGAGATTGATCAATATCGAGTGCAATTGGCGATGGAGAGGCTTAGTTACTATCATTCGCTGGGTGATGCTAATTCTCCGCAGTATGTTTTCTCTAACGATTTCTCGGACAAGCACGGCTGGAAGAAAACGGCGTTTCCTTTGCGGGTAGCGATTTGGTCAGATCCTGAGTTGAAAGAATTGAAAGAGCCTTTTCGTCAAGATGTGGTGCGGGCCTTTGAGAGATGGCAAATAGCTTCTGGTGGCAAAACTACTTTTAAGATAGTCTCAGATCAACGCTCGGCCGACATAGTTTGCAAATTGGTGCGAGTAATGCGTGGCTCAAAGCATGGTGCAATAGGCGATAAGGCTGGTGAGACCGCATTGCAGTGGGATGATAGTAGCGACGATATCGTTAAGTGGTCGCGTATCGAAATATTTTGGGATGAGCGCTACAACTTAGTTAAGCTTGAGGCCTGTGTCTTGCACGAAGTCGGCCATGCCCTGGGTCTCAATCATTCCAGCAATCCGCACGATATTATGTTCCCCCTGGCCCATCCGCCCTATGCCGCTATCTTGTCTGAGCGCGACAAAAATTCAATGAAAGCTATTTATGCAAACTAGCTTTGGCTATTGAAACTTTTAGAGCTTGAGGAACGTAGAGTTTGGCATTGCTAGTAAGTTTGGCGAAGTTGCTGCTATTGGTGCAGTAGGTCAAAATTATTTCGCCTTTGTTTTTTGCCGCATCAGTTAAATATTGCGGGTGAGCTTTGGCACTGTAATAAAGCCAGTCTGATGTACTAGGTGTGGTTGCTGGAAATTGATAAACCACGGCTCTTTCGCTCCAGGGGCCCTGCATCTCGTTCGCGTGGCGCATGACGATAGCTTTTTTGTCTGGTGGAATATAGAAAGCGAAGTAGCCAGCCAGGCCTGGAACCTTTGTTACTGACATTTCAGAGGCGCCATCGTCGAATAGTGTTTCCGGTAGTTCGTAGGATGGCTCCCATTTTTGCGACCACCACTCAAGTTTGTTTAAGTTGAATGGTTCGGCCTTTGCCAGAGGAAGACGAGCCACTATAGTTGGATGTTTGAAAAGATCGAGAGCGACACTGCCATTAGAGCAGAAGAAGTAAATATGCTTGTTGTCGGCACGGCAAGCCACTCCGTACAATGTGCGCTTGGCGCTAGTATGGAGCGCTTTGATTTTATAACGCCATTTGTCTGGTGTATCTTGGGGATTGTCTACGGTCGCCAAATGATCTGTTCGCAGTTCAAATTGAAATGGTGCTGGTAATTTAAGGTCTGTGCGCACCGTATGCAGGAAAATGTTGAGCTTGCCATTGCTGATGTAGCCGTCAGCAGGCCAGTAGTAATCGCCTTTATCGAGGCACTTGAAAAAGCCGTTATTTTCTGGCTTCTGATTGATTGGCTTCTGGCCTGAGTAATAAGTAAATTTTCCTGGGCTGCCTTGACTAGTGTCTTCAATTGCCACGGCGTTGTGCACCATTGAACAGTTCGAGCGTTTGTTGTTCTTTACTTGACCAATAAAACTGTCACCAAAGAGCCATAGGGTGCGTTTAGGGCTCAGTGGAATGCTGTAGGCGGCATCTCCACCTACCCAGTCTGCTTTGCTCGTGGTGTCGTTAACAAAGCTCTTGGTTAAAGCTGGATAGGCTGCGGCTGAAGTGACCTTGTAGGGATTGGCCGGATGATTGGCGACATCGGTAAATGAGAAGTCTTTGCCTTCGGCTGCTTGTGGCTTTATGCAGGTGTCAGGCCCTACTGCTATAAGGCCAGTTTGGCTAACAAGAAAGACAGCCACGAGGGCTGCCTTTCTTGCAATTTGTCTACTTAGTTTTGCGGACAATTTTGTTCTCTCTAGTTTTCTGGTCTGAAGTTTTCTGGATCTTTGTTTTCTGGCTGTACCAGATCTGTCACTCTGTTGTTTTCAGCATTGTTGGGACCACTGCCTTGGCCTATTTGCGTGAGACCGGGAAGGAATTCTAGATTGACTATAGGAGGAGTTCCTACCAGCTTTCTTTCAGCAAGCGTGTCGATTTCACTGTTGATATCGGCATCACTTCTACCGGGTTCAAGAATGTTGACCAAGTCTTTGTAGAACAAAGTTTCTTTTTCCACTAGTGCATGAGCAATGAGATCAAGCTCTTTGCGCTTTTCTTGAAGAAGTTTGCGTACATTCTCAAGTGAAGTGTCGACGATTTGCTTAATTTCCAACTCTATCTCGCGTTCAGTTTCGGGTGAAGCTGTACCCCAGCCCTCGTATTGACCGTGCCCGCGAGCGTCGCCATGAGCATGTTGGGTGTTGAACGCAAACGAGCCCATGCCCCAGTTTTTAACCATGCGTCTAGCAGTATTGCCCACGTTGATTAGATCCTGGGACACACCACTGGTAGTGGTGTTCATGTACAACGACTCGGCTACATAACCGCCTAGCGATACTTCAATATCGACGAGGTAGTCTTGTTTATTTTGACCGGAAACAAAGCGATCTTCTTTCTCTACGGACCACATATAGCCAAGAGCGCGGCCAGTAGGAACAATTGTTACCACTTGGATGCGTTCTTTGCGATTGCGGAAGTAAGAAACAATTGTATGACCGGCTTCATGGAAAGCTGTTTCAAACAATTCTTTAATACCGATATGTTGACTTCGGCTAGCGCCAAAGCTTACGCGTTGTATTGCGCGTACAAGATCTGATTGGTTAATTTCAGTTCTGCCTGCACGAATGGCAAATAGACCTGCTTCGTTTACCATGTTGGCCAGATCTGCACCGGCCTGTAAAAAGGTCATGCGAGCTATTTCCATGGTCTGAACGTCAGCAGCAAGCTTGAACTTTTCAAGATATTTGTTGAGAATTGCTTCTCGCCCTTCTAGATTCGGCAAAGGCACGTCGATGTGACGATCGAAGCGACCTGGTCGCAGAAGTGCAGCGTCCAGCATGTGCATGCTGTTGGTGGCGCCAATTGTTAGAATGTTGTTCTTGCCAAAACCATCCATTTCCACGAGCAAAGAGTTTAGGGTTTTGTTTGAGTCTTGCACTGCGCCGCCACCGCGCTCAATACCTCTCTGGCCGCCAATGGCATCAATTTCATCGATAAACACAATAGCTGGCTTACCACTGCGACGTGCCCGTTCATAGACTGCCTTTACACGGTTTGAGCCTACACCAGCCCACATCGATTGAAAATCGCCACCAGAAAGCGAGTAGAACGCTATGCCAGCCTCATTTGCGATTGCTTTGGCGAGCATGGTCTTGCCGGTTCCGGGCGGGCCTACTAGAAGAATGCCTTTAGTTGGTTTCAGACCAATTTTCTCAACAAGCTTTATGTTCTTTAGCAGTGCCACCACTTCGGCTGCTTCTGCTTTTGCTTCTTCTACACCTTTGAGGTCATCTAGTTTTACATCTAGATCGGGTACCCTAGAGAGATTCATACCGGCCACATTGAGCTTGTGACCTGCTGTCACCATTACTTTATCGATTGCTTCTTCTAATTCTTCCTCAGTTACCTGGCTCTTGCCTTTACGAATGGCTAGGATGGCAGCTTCGTTGCAGGTGGCTGCGATATCGGCACCCGAGAAGTTGAAGGAGAGCTTACCGAGCTTTTTAAGGTCTGGCAGAGAAGCAAGGCTTATCTGTTTTAGATATTTTTCGAATATTAGGCTTCTTGATTCGGCATCGGGTACGCCAATGAAAACTTTGCGATCAAATCTGCCAGAACGGTAAAAAGCTGGATCAAAGTCGTCCTGCATATTGGTGGCGCCAATGGTGATCACATTGCTGCGACCGAGGCCATCGAGTTCAACCAGAAGTTGATTCATGGAGTTGTTGCGAGATTGCCCGAGTGGATCAGCTTGTCCCGCAGCATCCCTATTAGAGCCTATGGCGTCGATTTCGTCGATGAAAACAATCGCAGCTGGGCTCTGTCGCGCTTGTGTGTAGAGAGCCTTAATGCGTTCAGCACCCTGCCCGATGTTGTTTAGGTAGCCAGCAGACAGGCCATAGAAGGGCACACCAGCCTCGTTGGCAATTGCCTTTGCCAGCATCGATTTACCTACTCCAGGCGGGCCAACAAGTAGTACACCTTTGGGGATCGTGGCCCCAATCTTCCGCAGCTCATCGCCTTTTTTCAGGAAATCGACAATTTCAACCAATTCTTGCTTGAGGTCGTCTACACCAATCACATCGGCGAATTTGATCGTCGGATCATGGCTAATTAATTCAACACCAGAATTTGTAAGTGAACGCTCGAGGCCCACTGAAACTTTGTCTAAGGCATGTAGAATCATGCTGGTGTCGACTTTGTTTGGATTTCCTGGCCGTCTTGATATCAAGGCAGCTTCGTTGACAACATTGGCAATTTCAGCTGGTGAGTAGTTAGCAGTGAGCATTGATACTTGGTCGTAGTCAATATTCTCATCGCTGCTTACTTTCGAAACGTAATATTGGAATAAACCTTTGCGCTCATCAGGATTGGGCATTTGGAAGTAGATGCGTCTATCCATGCGCCCTGCGCGCAGGAGTGCCGGATCGAGCATGGCATCATTATTGGTGGCACCAATAACCATAATTTTCGAACCAGAGAAACCATCCATTTCGGTAAGCAAAGTATTGAGGGTCATATTCATGTCGGCAACGCCGCCGAAACCTTTGTCTTGCTGCCGTCTTGTGGCCATGGAATCAATTTCATCGATAAACAGAATGGCGCGGTCATGCTGCTTCAATTTGCGAAAAAGTGTTTTTAGTTTGAGAACTCCTAGTCCCATGAAGATGCCGGCTATGCCACCACCATCTACAACATAGAAGGGCACTCCAGCTTCATTTGCTATTGCTCTTGCGAAAAGAGTCTTGCCTACCCCAGGAGGTCCGATGAAAAGCATTCCCTTTGGTACTTGAGCACCAGAGTCTTCGTAATGCTTCGCTTTTTGAATGATGTCGATGACTTCACGAATTTCTTGCTTCGCTCTATCATTGCCGGTTAGCTCACTAAGTAGCTTTGGTGCATTTGGATTGATCGGTGAATCTTTGAAGAGAAATTTGAACCAACGCTTCCAAATGCTCTTTGGTGCTTTGCTGTCAGCTCTAGGAGGGAGCGGGAAGATCACCGAAAGCATGATGTAGAACTGAATGATAATGAAGAAGGCACCGTAAAGAACGGCCACCACTAGGGTTATCACTGAGTATTTGAGGAAGGCGGGCAGTGATGCAAACGGGTTCCAGTATTGGGCCGTGAAAATCAATCCAGCAGTCCAGAGTATAAGTAGTGTCCAACGAGCCCAGGTTTTCATGATTCTCCGCTTCTCCTAATTGTTGCCCATGCCAGGCGCATCAGCATCTCTGTTCTCATTTTTGTTGTTAACGTCGCCGATATAGCGCAGTTTGCGATATGAATCGACAATTTTTACTTCCGGTATCAAGCCTTCTCTGCGCTTCCAAACTCCAAGGCTAGAGCTGATTACATCTGCCACACCAGCGGGCATCCGACTGGGCGGAAACTTGTAGTTAACGAAGGTAGAAGAGAGAATCATCGCCACAAAGAAGGCGACAGCGTACTTGACCATAGTTTTTAATCCGTTGGCATATCTAATTCTTGCTTGACCCACTTGGTTAGCTCGGGCTGGGTCATTTCGCCTTTGATACCGTTGATTGCTTTGCCTTCTTTGAATAAGACGTATCCAGGTACCCCTTGCACATCGTAGCGCTCAGTTAGGGTTTCGTTGCTATCCACGTCTACTTTTACTACCCGAACATAGCCTTGGGAGTCGGTGGCGAGCTTATTGAGGATTGGGCTCATGGTCAGGCAGTGGGGGTCGTTTTGCTTATAGAACTCAACGAGCACTGGTAGCTGTGAGTCGAGTACTTCGCCTTGGAAGGTGCCAGCATTGACGTCAGTGACTACATCAGCCACCGGAGCGTTGGCAAAGGTCCAACCTGTCGGCGAAAGCGGATTGTCGAAGCCGGCGAGCGTGCAGCTCACCAACAGGGCAATGACAAATCCTATAACCGCTTCTTTCATCTCCAACCTCGTTAGTTCGTTGTTGGGCCTCTAGACCGCAATACATATATATTGGCATAGCCTTAGAAGTTTTACACATTCCCATTACGGAATCACAATAAGTGATTACCCTGATCTTGCCATTCTGCCTCGATTATTGACTTTGGCTTAAAGCAAAACAGGGTGAGCAATGCCCACCCTGTTCTATTAGTTTCTGTCAGGCCTGGGCCCTAAGATCATTTACCGCGTTCTGGGATAGCCACAGCATCGATGATGTGGATAACGCCATTGTCGCAAGGAACGTCAGCGGTGGTGACGATACAGCCATCGACCACTACGGTGCCAGACTTGTTGTCAACCATCAAAGATTCACCTTGAACGGTCTTGAGTGAACGTTTGTCAGCGAGGTCAGCAGCAGAGTATTTGCCTTTGACTACGTGGTACTTCAATACTTCAGCCAAACGCTTAGGATCATTCATTAGGCCTTCGCGGTTTTCTTTGGTCATCTTGGCCCAACCAGCATTTGATGGAGCAAATACTGTGATTGGTCCGTGAATGCGAAGTAGGCCAACAGCGCCAGCTTTTTTCAAAGCAGTAACTGTGGTTGAGCACTCAGGGGTTTTCATGGCAACGTTAGCTGCATCATGGCTGTAGTAATGATGATGTCTGTGATGACGCTTGCTTTTGTGAGCGGAAGCCTCGGTGGTTGTGCCAACCAGGCCGATTCCGAGCAATAGCGCTGCTGAAAGAGCCACGCTAGTCTTGCTGCGGCGACTCCATGAGTAAAATTCCATTAGCTTCTCCTTTCAAATCCGCCGACTATCTCCGGCTGATGTATGTTCAAAAAACGGAAGAATGGGCTCTAAATCGTGCCCAACCTGCTCTAAACGTGCTGGATCTATACGTGTTGTTCAATTGCCTTGGCAAGTGTAGATTTTGGCACTGCGCCAACTACCTCTTCACATACCTGTCCAGCTTTGAACAGGAAAAGGCTTGGAATGCCACGAATCTTATATGCATGGGCGGTTTTGGGGTTTTCGTCTGTATTCAGTTTGACTACTTTGAGTCTTCCCTCGTACTCCTTAGAAAGGTCCTCAACTACAGGGGCTACGGCCTTGCATGGTCCACACCAAGGAGCCCAGAAGTCGACGAGAACTGGAATATCAGCTTTCAACACTTCCTGTTCGAAGGTGGAATCGGTAACGTTTGCAACGGACATTTCTAAACAGGACCTCCTCTGAATCAGAGCACTAAATAGATTTTTGAAGCTGGTGAGCCATCAAAAAGATTATAGTGACTGTGAAGTAGTTTCCCACATATTGCGAGAATGCCTAGCCCACCCTTGCCTAGTCAAGAGCCCTTAAAAGGGTCTGTGTAAGACCGTTAACCTTAAGCAAATTCGGCATCTCAGGATTGTTATTAGCTCTTGTAAAAACGAGGTTAGACTTTACACTTAAGAGCAAACCAAGCTCGGTTTTGTTTTCTTTGAGTTTCTGGGGACCATATTGAACCTTCTTGACCGCATCTTATATAGGTGGCTATTTCGCAGTTTGGCTAACCAACTGCTCATAACTTACCTCTTGGTGATTACTATCGCCCTGGCGGCTGTTAGTTTTTGGGCCCTGGTGGCGATTCGCAAAGAGTCTTTGACTGACCTGCAGAATACCCTTGAGGTCGAAGCTGTTAACTTGGGTTTGGAGATTGACAATGACCTGGAATTAGATTCGCCCAAGGCACGAAAACGTATTCAATCCGCTGTCGATCGTCGTGCCACTAGACTTGGTGTCGCAATCGTAGTAGTCGATAAAGATGGTCGGCTCTTAGCTGACTCATCAGAACCCGGACCGGTTGAGAACTTGTCTAAAGAACAAGAAATCAATGAAGCTCTTGCTGGTGTTATTTCCAAGACAACCAGAAGCGATCCTGACAGCTTGAAAAACTGGATGTATGTAGCCTGCCCTGTGCGTTCTTCTGGTACTACCACTGGGGTAATTCGGGTAGGCGTGCCTTTGACCGAAATTGAGAGAAGACTGAAGAAAGACCTTTTCGTCTTCCTTGAGATTATTTTGGCTACCGGTGTAGTTACTGTACTCATCAGTCTCTGGCTGGCTCGTAGAGTAAATAGACCAGTGCGTGAAATGAGTGCTCTGGCGAAGCAGATTTCTATCTCTGGTGACTTTTCAGCCTTCTTGCCTGTACGCCGCCGTGATGAAATTGGTGAGCTTTGTTTGTCGTTTAACCAGATGATCGGCCGGTTACGTGAGCAAGAGCGAGTGCGCCAAGAGTTTATTTCTAATGCATCCCACGAGCTAAAAACACCAACTATGGCTATTGGTTCAGTGGTGGAAGCATTGCAGGCTGGTGCGGCTGAAGATCCGAAGCTACGGGTGCAGTTTCTTGGTTCATTGGAGCGGTTAGTAGATCGGCAGACCAATTTAATTCAAGACTTGCTTGATATTTCCAAGCTAGATAGCGGCAGTGAAACTAACTGGCAGAGCGAGGTCAATATTTCGCAGGTGATCAGCGATGCTGTTGATCAAGTCAGGCCACAGGCCGAAAAGAAAGAGTTGGCTATTTCAACCCAGATTACCCTTGAGAGTGGTGGTCAAGACTTGGTGCTTGTAGGCAATGCCAACCAATTGCAAAGAGCCTTGCTCAACATTCTGACCAATGCGGTGAAATACACTCCAGCCAATGGTTTTATTAACATAAATGTGCGCAGCATGGGGGGTGAACGGTTAGAGATTCGCATTCAAGATAGCGGTGGCGGCATTGATCCAGCTGATTTGCCGCGAATTTTTGAGCGTTTTTATCGTGCTGACAAAGCCCGCACGAGAGAGAGTGGCAATCCTGGCGGTACCGGTCTGGGCTTGGCTATTGTGCGTGAAATTGTGGCCCGGCATCATGGCACAGTTGAAGTCGAATCGGTGGTGGGAAAGGGTTCAACCTTTGTTATTCTTCTGCCCCTTAGGCCAGACAACGCCTGAGATCAGTTAGAATTTGTCCATGACTGATGATAAAAAAGCGTTGAGAGATTTTGTTGCCAGTGCTCGTGCCTTAGCTCGAAAGAAGACGGCAAAGCCAGCTCAGGCAGCGGATAACGCTGCCACAGCTAGTATTTCCGCTGATAGTACTGTCGAAGAAGAGCTAGTTTGCTGCAAAGGCATAGTACACATTGCCTATCGTGGCATTGCCGACGATCGTATGTATTTAAGCTATTCGCGTCAATGGAATGAGATTCGATTTTTTCGCCCCCATGGATTGAGAGTCTTTTGCGCTGACTGTCGCCATCGGGTGCTTTAGAGATCTCATGCTCAGTGCCAGCGAAAATGAGAGATATAGTCGCCATATTCTTCTTGAGGAGGTTGGCGAAGCTGGTCAGTTAGCCCTAAAGACGGCTCGTGTTTTGATAGTCGGCGCCGGGGGGCTGGGCTCACCAGTCGCTGCTTATCTTGCCGCAGCCGGTGTGGGCACCATTGGTATTGTTGATGACGATGTTGTTGAGCTGTCAAATTTGCACAGACAAATATTGTTTAGCGAAGGCGACCTGGGTCTGGCTAAGGTTGAGGCTGCCGCGCGCCGGCTCAAGGCTTCTAACTCGGGCACTGTAGTGGAAATTCATCACGAGCGTCTGGGCCCTGCCAGTGCCGAAGAGCTTATTTCTGCCTATGACCTGGTGGTCGACTGTAGCGACAATTTTGCCACTCGCTATGCCATTAACGATGCTTGCATGTTACTGGGGCGGCCTTTCGTTTATGGCTCTATTTATCGCTTTGAGGGCCAGGTCAGTGTTTTTTGCCAACCAGGTGGACCCTGTTACCGCTGCCTTTTCCCTGAAGAAAATGCAGCCGTAGCCAATTGTGCTGAAGCTGGAGTGGTCGGAGTTCTAGCTGGAGTAATCGGTAGCCTACAGGCGACAGAAGCGCTCAAGCTTTTGCTGGGAATTGGTGAGAGTTTGGTTGGCCGATTGCTGCTTTATGACGCTCTAGCTCTTGATTTTCGGCTGCTCAAATTAACAGCTAGCTGCAGTCTTTTTTGTTCAAATGGCTCAGGTCAGTCGCGTGATATTGCCGCTGCGCTCCGTTCGCGCCTGAGGGAAGAAGACTCTCGCCTAAGCTCTGGTCTGGATTCTGGTCTAGAGTCGGGCTTAGATTCGGGCTTAGATTCTGTGGGACCTCTTGTCACAAGAGAGCCCGTTGAAACTTGTCAAAGTGCCTCTGCTTCTCCCTCTACCTCAATATCTCCGGCTCAGTTGCGGCAAAGACTTGATTCAGCGGAAAAACTGCTATTGCTTGATGTGCGAACCTTGCAAGAAAATCGCGCTATGCGTTTTCGTGGTAGTAGGCTGATTGCCGTTGACGAGCTAGAGAGCCGCTATGGCGAAATTTCAAGCGAGCTTCCGTTAGTTGTTTATTGCCGCTCTGGTATTCGTAGTCGTCGTGCCGCGCAATTGTTGCGCAGTAAAGGTTATGAGCAAGTGCTCAACCTCAGCGGTGGAATACTCGCCTGGTATCGAGAATTTCAAGATCATTTGCTTGAAAGTGATGTGGCGATTACCTAGCAAATTGGGTCACCAAAGTGCATTTTTTTCTCGTAAGATAGTAAAAGCTAAATCTCAAGTCTTCTGTACGGTTCAAATGCTCAAGAAGAATATTGCAATTTTATGGGGCAGGGCGGCGCTGGCTGCTGCACTGCTTGATGCGCTGAATATTGCCCTGATTATTGCGCTGGTTATTGCATCAGTATTGTTCAGCTGGCCAGCCCAGGCTGCAGACTTCGAGCAAGGCTGTGAATTTTACAAAGCAAAGAGCTATGGCCAGGCTCGAACAAGCTTTGAGAAGGCCGCTAAGACTTATCCGCAAAATTGGCTAGTGCATTACTATTTGGCCAATACTTATTTGAGTTCCGGCCAGTCTGCTAACGCCATCAGAGAGTATCAGGCTTGTTTGCGATGTCAGCCCAATAGTGCTACCACTAAGTATTGTCTCGATGCTTTGCAAAGGCTAACCGGCGTAGCTCCATTATCTACTGATGCTTCTCGCTCGTCAGGTTCAGCCGCGCTTGCTGATGGTGAAAAATCGACAAAAGCCGAGGCTAAGCCAGATGTAAAGGAAGCCGCTGCTCAAGCCATAATAGCGGCAGACCGGGCTCGCGCAGAAGAAATCTTAAAGCAGGCCAATGAAGAGTGCAAAGCTATTCGCGCTGAGGCCAAAGAGCGCATTGCCAATGGTAAATTTACCGGTAATCAATGGTACCGAAAGTCTGATGGTACTCGCTATATCGATTTGCGCACTGAAGAAAAAGACGCTATCACAAAGGAAGCTGAGGACCGTTGCGATGCAATCATGCGGACGGCTGAGAAGAGTGCCTCCCGCCTGCAACATTAGGGCTTGGTCTATTCTTAATCAACTCTTCCACTCAATCTAATGTATGCGTTCTTTGGTCGTGATAAGACAAGGCATGCTTTATTGGCTTTCTAGCCAGCACCCGACATTGGGCAGTATTCAATCAGCTAAGGAGAGAGATATGGAAACGTTAGTAATAATTGGCTATGACGACATGTACAAAGCTCAAGAAATGAGAGTGAAGTTGGCAAGGCTTGAAAGAGAGTACCTGGTCGATTTGGAAGATGCCGTGGTTGTTGTGCGTGATTTGAAGGGCAAAGTTAAGCTGCATCAGATTGTCAACACTACTGCAGCCGGAGCTCTTGAGGGTGGATTCTGGGGCACTTTGATTGGTTGTTTGTTCTTAGTGCCAATGTTTGGCATGGCTTTGGGCGCTGCTACTGGCATGATTACTGGGGCTCTTGAAGATCTTGGCATCAAAGACGATTTCATGATTGAGCTAGGTCAAACCATTAAGCCTGGTACCTCAGCTCTTTGCGTGCTGATTCGCCAAATGACCACAGACAAAGTACTAGAAGATTTGCAAGGTACTGGCGGAAAAGTTCTCAAGACAAACTTGTCCAAATCCGATGAAACTAAATTGCAAGAAGCTTTGAATGCTCATAAAGCCGAAGCTGCTAAGGCAGAAAGTGCTGCTGCCGTATAGAGCTGGCGTAATCTAGGGCTGGCCCAGTATAGAGCTACCTCAGATTCTGCCATCAAGCTAGACTCTAGTCATTTAGAGACTTTTAGCGACTTTCTTTCTTTTGCATTCAAAAAAGGAGCCTTCACGCGAAGGCTCCTTTTTGCTTGTGCAAGCCACTAATTTGCCAAGCCGGTGAACTTATGATGCTTGGAGACTGTGTGTTAGTAAATTGGATAAGCAGATCTAATTTAAAGGATATCGACGTGCCTAAGGAAGCCATTAGAATTCTGCTTGTCGAAGACAATGAGATCGTTCGATTGGCTCAGGAACTGACGCTAAAGGATATTCCTGATCTGGTGCTTTGTGATTATGCTGCCGATGGCCTAACTGCTGTAGCGAAAGCGCAAGAGCTGCGGCCTGAGGTAATCCTGATGGACATTGGTCTGCCTGGAACTGATGGTATCGAAGCTGCTGCTCTGATCAAGGCCGCTGAGCCCGGGTGCCGCATACTATTCGTTACCAGCCAGACCAGTGAACAAACAATTTTTGCGGCTCTGGCTGTCGGTGCTGATGCTTTCTGTCATAAAGATATAAGCGGTGAAAAGCTTGCGGACGTAATTCGTCATGTTTTCAATGGCATGGTTTGGCTTGACCCGAGAGTGGCTGCCACAGTCTTGCGCCATTGCTTAGTCGACTCGGCGCTGAACGAAGAGAAGGAAGAGAAGGAAGAGAAGGACGAGAAGGTCAATTCTTTTAGTTTTGGTGGCGCTGCAAAGTTTGCTATTACGGCCCTCGAAAATGAGGCTCTCTATTACCAGAGTTGTGACAGTGCAATAGGAAAGGGCCAGCATTTACTTCAGGAAGAAATGCTGGCCCACTCTCAAAATTTACGCCAATTGTTCAGTCGTATAGTCAAGCACAGCAAAAGTGCCTGCGATTGCTAAATGCTTGCAACTTCTAAGAGTGCTCTACTTCGGCCACTAATGACTTGCGCAATGAGCTGCCGGATTTTGAGATTAGCTCTTCAGCTTGCACTCTTCCGATTTTGCGTTTGAGCATCAAGATTGCGGTTTTAGCTTGACCGTTAGAAGCCACCAAGGCGCCTTCTGCTATTGGTCTTTGCACATCGCAAATGAGAGCAATAATTGATACGGCGCGCTCTCTTAACTTCTCGTTGGTTGGTTTTAGGTCAACCATCAAGTTTTCATAGACTTTGCCGAGTCTTACCATAGTGCAGGTTGAAAGCAAGTTGAGTACCATTTTTTGGGCAGTACCTGCTTTCATTCTGGTGGAGCCAGTTAGTGCTTCTGGGCCCACGACTGGGGCTATAACTACATCACAAACTTTGTTCAGGGGAGACTCAAAGTTATTGACGAGCCCGATTGTCGCGGCTCCTTCTTTTTTCGCCATTTCAAGAGCGGCGATAACATAAGGGGTGCGACCACTGGCTGTGATGCCTACTACGGCGTCTTTGGCTGTGATTTTGACATTAATAGCGTCTTGCTCACCTAGCTCTCTTGAATCTTCGGCGTTTTCGAAGGAGACAAACATTGCCTCTTTGCCGCCAGCGATACAGGCTTGGACCATTTGGCGGTCAACACCAAAG
>Ga0075444_10001308_pt1 | contig 15226 bp, 15 predicted proteins | sample CoawatmetaG01DNA_FD_76836 | JGI IMG/M metagenome (GOLD analysis project Ga0075444, IMG submission 76836) | Marine microbial communities from the West Antarctic Peninsula - Coastal water metaG017-DNA | ecosystem: Environmental > Aquatic > Marine > Coastal | place: Atlantic Ocean: West Antarctic... | reverse complement strand
GCAACAACCATACCAAGTGCGCTTTTTTGCTTAATTGACATATGTTTCACACCAAACCAAGAAGAGGAGTATTGCAAATAATGATTCGCCTAAATTACCTCGTAATTTATGTTGTTTTAGAAGTTGGTTACAATATTTTTTATCCAAATAATAATTACTTTCTGAATTTATCCTGTCACTTAGAAAATCATGCCATTTTCCAAACATAAATAACTCATTTACAGGAAATGTAAATCCTTGTTTTCTCATGAAATCAAAATCTTTAGGAAGCATTTTCTTAGCAAGTAATTTTGGTAAAATTTTTCTTTGATTTTTTTTAATTTTAAGGTGGCTGGGAACTTCATTGAAAGCAAATTTAATAATTTGACTATTCAGAAATGGTGATCGAACCTCTAATGAAGAAGCCATGCTTGCACGGTCTACTTTAACTAAAATATCCTCAGGTAGATAATTGCTGTAATCCTCAAAAGTCACTGACTTAATAAAGTCTGTTGAAATAATTTTTTCTTTTGTAATTACTTGGCTTAATTTAGAAATATCTTTAAATAATTTACCTCTCATTTTGAAATTAAATAAATTCGCACCATTAAAATCTAGTTTATTGATATTTTTTCCAAACAATTCTAATGTTTTACGACCCTTAATATTAATTGGTAGCAAATCTAGAAAAAGATTAACAATTGAAGTCCTAATAGGGAATGGGATTAATTTTTGAATCTTTGATATATAATTATATCGATTGTAGTGACTATAACCACCAAACAGCTCATCTGCACCATCCCCACCAAGAGCAACCTTGCAGTGATTACTAATTTCTTTACATAATAGATATGTTGGTATCATAGAAGAATCGACCATAGGCTCATCATAATGTTTTACTAGCTTGTATAATATCTCAGGCTGAATGTCACCAGCATTTAGCTCAAAATGATTTGTATTAAAATGTTTTGCTATTAGACGAGCATGCTTTGATTCGTCATATTTTTTCATATGAGGAAATACAACTGTAAATGTATCTAATTTGTTAAAATACTTAGCAGCTGTTGCGACAATCAAGCTTGAATCAACACCCCCACTTAACATGATTCCAACCGGAACATCTGCAATCAGTTGTTTCTTTACAGAGTTGTCAAGAAGCACTTCTAATTTATTTACGAAATAACTATCATGTTTTTTTTCATTTTTTGCTTGTTTATTTATCCCTTTTTCAACTTCCCAATATTTTGTAATATTTAATTTAAATGAATTAAGGTCTAATTTAGCCATATGACCAGGTTGTAATTTTTTAATACCATCCAACATAGAAATATGACTGGGACTATAGCCAATTTCAAAATAATGATTTAACGCATCTTTTGAGATATTGGTAATATTTGAATCTTTGTGAATAGGCTTAATCTCTGAGCTTATATAAAAATTCTTTTTGTTGTACAAATAATATAGAGGCTTTTCACCAGTTCTATCTCGAGCAAAAAAGATATTGTTTTTTAAATTATCAAATATAACAAAGCTAAACATTCCTTCAAGTTTATTTATAAAATCATCACCCCAATGATCATATGCCTTTAAGATAACCTCCGTATCTGAAGTTGTCTTGAAAATATAATCCTTACTAATTAAAAATTTTCTTATTTCTGCATGATTATATATTTCACCATTGAAAACAATTATTCTTTTCGACTCTTCATCATGCATAGGCTGATCAGCCTCCGTGCTTAAATCAAGAATTGAAAGCCTATTAAATCCAAAAAAAATATTTTGTTTTTTGTTAAGATAATATTTCTGAGAGTCAGGCCCACGATGTTTAATTAAATTAAGTGATTTTTTGGAGGACTCAAGATCAATTTTATTATTAGAAATAATGCAATAAAACCCGCACATTTTATTCTATAGTACTTATTTTTTTTGAATTATAAAAATTTAACATAACAGAAAGATTAATAATAATCCCTTATTTTATCATGTGTATATATCTAATAGTCTTTATTGCTCATTAAATAGATAAATTATTTTAAATAAGAGTTAAAATAAGATTTGTGTCACATGTTACATTTTAGCTGGAGCTTAAAATATGATTAAAGAAGTTTCATTGATCATTCCAAATAATAGTGATGAAGAAAAATTATCTACATTACTTAGCTCAATGCTTGATTGGATAGCTACTCCAAATGAAATCATCATCATTAATACATCTTCAAATGAAATATTTATTCCAAATGATTTTAAATCTTTTTATAAAGATAAGAATATTCACTTTTATATTTTACAGAAAAAAAATATGTATCCAGGCGGCGCACGAAATTATGGAGTAAAAAAAGCGAAAAATTCACTATTAGCATTTTTAGACACATCAACGCATCCAAGCAATGATTGGTTATCACACGGATTAGAAATTATAGAAAATGGAAATTATGAGGGGGTTTGGGGCAGTACATACTATGAAGCAAATTTATTTATATCAAGAATTTTCAGAGCCTGTACTTATGGAGAAAAGCCTATTAAGACTTTTCCAGGAAGTATTCTTCATAAGGATGTATTTATAAAATGTGGATTATTTATTGAATCCACTAGGGCTGGCGAAGATGGAGATTTTATGAGTAGGGTTGATCTTCATAATATTAATATTACTAAATCTGAGAATTTTCTAAAATACGATAAGTTAGATCGAATGAATTTTACAGAGATTGTAAAAAAATGGTACAGAAATTATTTTCATACCGCCAAAATGCCATATTTCAGACCGCATAAGGATATATATTTTTATGCTATTTCTTTAGTTGCAGTAATAGCTGCCTATAATTGGAATAGAATTGTTGATCCTACAGGAACAGGAAATGAACTATTCATACCCAATATAACTAAGATAAGCATTCTTCTGATTTTCTTAATCTATCTTTATATAAGGGGTATATATTTGCCATTAAAAAAAGGTAGTAATATAAAAAAAATATTTCCATTTAACTTTATTATAATTAGCTTTTTATCTGCAATTTTAGATTTAACAAAAATTTTAGCTTTTGTTAAATCTAAGTTTCATAAAAATAAAAAATTTAATTGAAACTACCTAGAGTTGTAATATTTTATTTTCTGATATACAAAAGCTTCAAAAAAAACCGATATTATAATAATTATTAGAGCGGAGAGGATTTTTTAACAATCTTTAAAGTTTTTTGAAAACGAAAGATTCTTAAATATTCTAAAACAAACCGCTTGAAGGTTAAGATTGGGTGATAGCACATACCACTCCAAAACTTACTTGATTTTTTATTATAAAATCTTATCCCAATATCTGCTTTAAGAAATTCATGTTCAATGACCTTTATTATTAATGATTTAGTTGAATAACCAAAAGTTACAGCATCTTTATATCGTTGAGCATATACATCTTTTATAACCTTTAAACTCTGTATTCTGTTCCTCTTAAAACTTTCAGTGTTTTCAAAAAAGGAATCTTTGCTAGTCACTCCAAATCCTAGCCTATATGTTACTAGGGGTTCATGTAAAATATAAAAATTTTTTTCCAATGCTGCTCGGAAGCCAAATATTAGATCTTCGTATGCATACTCTTCAATGGGTCCATATTTATCATATAAATTTCGATGCCATGCACCTGTTGCTCCTAAATATAGGGAGCCTGAACGCGCTATCTCTATAATGTCATTAGATTTATATAGCGTAGCATTAGAATATCCATGAGAGGTTTCTTGACCACTGCTATCAATTACATCTGCATGTGAAAAAACAAGTAAAGGACTTTTACTTTTAAAGCATTCAATTATTTTTTGACAACGATTTGGATGAGATATGTCATCACCTGCAGCACCTATAATTACGTCACCTGATGAAAGTTCATGTGCCTTATCTATATGACTAGAAAGACCAAGGTTTTTATTATTACGATTCAGTAAAATTTTATGAGGACCTTTATAGTTCTTTACCGTATCCTGGACAATATCAAATGTTTTGTCTTTAGAGCAATCATCAGTAATCAAAATTTCAATAGGATCGCATTTTTGAGAAAGGGCGGCATTGACAGCTTGAGAAACAAATTTTTCTTGATTATAAGTAAAGAGTATTAATGAAAATGATATTTTCAATTATTTGCACCAGTGAAATAAGGTCTTATTTTTTCAGCAACATATTCTGATGCTATTGGAGTCAAATGCCCATAATCATAAGTAGTAATTCCAACTTTGACATCATCTCCGATATATACAAGACAGCCGTTTTGATCACAAAATAAATCTATAATATCAATGAAACCTACCCCAGGATAAGATGAAAATTCCACACTAAGCTCCTCATTTGTTTCGATTATGTCATGATTTATGAATTTTAAAAGTTTTTTTGGTACATTATCCAAATCATGAACTAATATGTCATGTAAATCTTTAGTCCACTGAGGGACAGGACCCACTAAGATGATATTAGATACCCCAGCTCTCTTTATCGAAGATATTAGTTCCTTGTGATTTGCAATATTATGATTCATTCTTTGCGCAAGCAAGACAGTGCTTGGTTTTACTTCTGATATATATTCCATAGCTTTAAAATTAGATTTTTGGCAATAATCAAACTCACTATCCTTATTAACTATCTTTGGATCACAACCACTTGTAGCTATTTGGCGGATAGCAAAATCTTGACCAAAGACACTTTTCAATCCATAACTAAAATGCTGAGCATGACTATCGCCCCAAATAAAAATTGTTTTTTGAGGAAGTGATTTTTCTGTACACTCGGGTGAAATTTGTTGAGGAATATTTGTTGGATACTTTGATTTAAGTGCTTCTAAATCATAGTAGTCACAATCTAATCTATATTTTTTAATTAGCCCAGTGCGGGTAATATAGTTTAAATCAGGTAGATCATTCTCAAATTCATTTAAAAATATTATTTGTTTATCGTTGAACCTATTACTGAATCCATTACTGTAATGACCAATTGCACCAATGAAAATTATTGATAACATGCAAGCGAGAGACCCTAAAAATATTGTCCTCCTTTTGATAAAATTTTTATTTCTAAATGGATTTTCAACATATTTCCATGACAAATAGGCAAAGACAAAAGATAAAAAAAATAAAATTATACTTAGTACAGTTTCTCTATTGCCTGTAATTCTTGCGAATGCAAAAAGTGGTTGATGCCATAAATATGCTGAATAGCTAATCAGACCAATGCCTACAAATAATTTAGTACCCAACAACTTTGCTACTAATGTGCCCTTTTTTGCATATAAAACAATAAGTGTTACTCCCAACACAGGAACTAAAGTGTAAAAGCTAGGGAACGGAATATTTTCATCAAATACCAAAATAGAAAATATTATTGCAGTCAAACCAAGAAGTGATAGCAAGTTATTCTTTTGAACACCTTGCTTTTGAACCACAAAAGCAGCAATCGAGCCTGCAAACAATTCCCATGCACGTGTAGGTGCCAAATAAAAATTAGCTATTGCATCGTTGCGCCATCCCCATTCACTCAGCAATAAGCTAAAGGCTGACATAAAAACAATAATCCAAAATACTCTGTTTTTACCAAATCGCCATGCGAAAATAAGAAATATTGGAAATAAAAGGTAATATTGTTCTTCTACCGCTAAACTCCAAGTATGAAGCAAAGGTTTTTCTTCAGCAGCTCCTGCAAAGTAACCACTTTCTGTCCAAAACAGTATATTTGATGCAAATAGACTTACAGCAACAAGACTTTGAGAAAAGTCACGCATCTGGCTAAGATCCATCCACATCCAAGCAAATGGAATACATGCAAAAATAACAAAAAATAATGCCGGTAGGATTCTTCTAGCTCTTCTCTCATAAAAATTAATAATACTAAAGCGTTTATTTTCTATATCTTCAATGAGGATCGTTGTTATCAAGTATCCACTTATAACAAAGAAAACATCAACCCCAACGAATCCACCACCAAATAATTCAAACCCTGCATGGAAGAGCATTACAGGAACAACAGCCAGAGCTCTTAATCCATCAATTTCTCCTCTGTATTGCAAGCTTAAAACCCTCTGATATGAATTATAATTTCTGGGCTATTTTTGTTAAGAAAGTACATTTTTTTTTATCGTATTATTTAATAAATTTAGCTCTATGTTCAACGATTTACTTGTTTTTTTAAGTATAAGTTATTCTATATTCTAAGCTTATTTATAGTCTTCATAACTTACAAGGCCAAGACCTAGCTTCTTATATTTTTCAATATTATTAAAATAATTTTCAGAAGAGATCTCTAAATAAAAATATTCATTATCTTCATCAATAATTTCAGTCATTCCAATTTTTTTATGCCAATCTAATACTCTTATATTTTTTTTTGAAACTGGAAACGGGCCACAATTTTTTTTGAAGAGTTTTTCAAAACCAATTGTATATATTGCCAGAACTACATCAGTTGGAACCACAGGGCTTATATTTTCTTTTACAACCATGCTTTCATAGCTAAATTTATTTGTCTTATTTAATTCAGTAAGTCTTACGATGCCATTGAAAGTATTTTTTGATATATCAAAAATTTTGTAGTAAATTTGTTCTCCTCTTTCAAAATCTATTTGATACTTTTTGAAATAATTCATTTGATCGTTGAGTGAGATATTGCTAGCTCTTAAATAATTGTTCAGTTTTCTATTTCTTAATTCAATTACAAAGCTAGCATCTTGCTCACAATAAGGATTTATCATAACAAGCCTAAATGTTTTACCAACAACAAACTTAGCTTCGAATATTTTTTTATGTTCAAGTTCAAACTTAGAGCTCATAATTTATTTCTGTAAAATCAAGTCTTTTTATCTTTAATGAAAAGTATTTACTTTTAAATTCTGAATGCACATTATCATTTCAATAGATAATAAACAATCATCTAGTCCATACAGCCATCTATAGTAATTTTTTCACCATTTGTAAATGGAGAATGAACTAAATATTCAAAACAGCTTGAAACATCTTTATGACTGCCCATTAATTTAGATGGCAACGATTCTATAAATTTTTGCTTAAGCTTTAAATCAAGTTCTTTAAACATGCCATAATTAAAGTATCCGAGTGAAATAATATTAGAAGTAATTCCAAACCTAGCATATTCTTTTGCAATTGATTTATTAAAAGCACTTAATGCTGATTTAGATGCACTATATGCAGATGATCCAGGACTACCTCTTAATCCTCGTGCTGAAGAAATATGAATAATTCTACCCCATTGATTTGCGATCATTATTGGTAAAATATTTTTTGTAAGTAAGAAATTTGACCTTATATTTATGTCAAATGTTTTATCCCACTCATCTACTTTATAATTTGCAAGCAATCCATCAAACTTATATGCAGCAAAATTTACCAAAATAACATTTTTTAAATCTTTCTTAATACTCTCAACAAATTCTTTAATTTCATTCTCGCTGGCTAAATCTAGTTTACATAATTTAATATTTTTATTTTTTAAACTAATCTTATTGCTGTTATAGGTACCAAAAATTAGATTATTGACGGCATATTGTTGAAATGATGCTATGGCTAATTCTGAACTAAATCCAGTGATTATTATCTGTTTACCTTCTAAGTTAGTATTCAAGAATGCATCCTCCATATGAGTAACCTACACCAAAACCGAATAATAGTAACTTTTGACCTTTCTTTAACCTTCCTTCATCTTCAAGATCTTTCATAAGTATCGGAATTGTTGCAGAGACGGTATTGCCTATATCTTTATTATTTCTAGGAAACTTTTCATCAGGAATATTTAACTTTCTTTGAATATTATCTAATACTATGGCGCTAGCCTGATGAAAAAGAAAGTAATCAATATCTTCAGATTCAAGATTAGCTTTTTTTAATAAAGCCTTAACTCCAGTTGGAACATTTGCCATAGTAAATAGCAAGACTTCTGCACCGTTCATATGAAGAAAATCATCAAATTTACTTTCAACTTTTGATGCCCTATTCCTAACTATTAATTTGTCATAACCCCTTCCATCAGTTCCAAAAATAAAAGGACCAGTATTTTTACTCTCTGATTTTGACAATAAAACTGCACTGCCTGCGTCACTAAATATTGGTCTACAAGTCCTATCATTTTTATTTATTAACTTGGAGTATGTATCACCACATAACAATAGCGCTTTAGATTTTTCAATATCAGATAGAATGCCCTTTGCTACACTTAAGGCATAAATAAAACCTGAACAACCTAAATTAATATCAAAAGCTGCAACATCCCTATCTAGTCCCAATTCTTCTTGGGCAATACAGGCAGAAGTAGGAAGCATATAATCAGGTGATTGACTAACAAAGATGCAAGCCCCAATATCATGAGGGTTGAAATCTAGTTTTTTTGCAGCAGCAATGCAAAGACTTAACGCAGTCTCATTTGTTTCAGAAACATACCTTGTTTCAACACCTGTTTTAGAGACTATTAAATCCATATCCCATTCAGGATTATCATTTTTTAGATCAGTGAAGGTTTCTTTTTTCGAAGCTAATTGATAGCCAATACCGTCTATGCTGATATTCATAAATTGCAGTATGTATTTATATAATTTCTTGTGCTTCTAGAATATTAACTATTTCAGTAACTGATGTTGCATCACTCAAATCACTTAACGAAGATGCTTTACCATCTGTTGCATCGTCTAATGCTGTTAAAACACTTAAGTGCCCCAATGAATCCCATTCAGGTATATTATCAGCCGATGCATTGATATCAATTTGGTCATCAGCATCTAAAGCATTTTTAATCAATAAAAAAAGCTCATCTTTAGTCATATTGTCTCCTTTTTAATATGTAATTTCTTCAATTTTTCTTTCAGCTATAATATTTTCTGAGAGTTTTGAGAATCCCGGATTATAGTATAAACAATTTTCGTAATGATAATGAACAACTAAGCTTTTCCGTGTTAATGTTTCATCATTTATTGGTGAACCGCCATGGATTAGATTCGCAGACCATATTAAACATTGATTTTTTTTAATAGTAATTTTTTTAGAGTCCAGGCTATTCTGTTTGACAACTTTTTTAATGTGTTCTTCATATTCTGTATAATTTTCTTTTAACTGTTTAGTGTTTTTGGGAATATCTTGTGAAAGTTCCTCAAGAGTTGTAATCGATAATTTATGACTTTTGGGAATTATCTGAAGTGGGCCTGAATTTATGTCAATGTCCTCCAATGCAAACCAAACCCCGGTTAAATATCTTTCTGGTTTTGATGAAAAATGCATATAGTCACTATGGAGGGGCTGTTCAGATGATTTTATAAAATTTATAGTTGAGAAAGGAATTGGCCTTTTTTTATAAACACATTGTAGAAAATCTAAAACATCTCTGTCTCTAGCCAAATCAACAATTTCTTTTATATCACGCCATGCCTCAATAACACGAGGGTTTTCATTATAGTGATAATATTTAGGGTTAAGTTTGGGGTTACCCTCAAAGATTTTATTATCTATCTTATTATTTATAGTTTTATAGATTTCATAAGGTTGATTTAGATCTAATATAGCGTAGCCATCTGTATGGATTTGTTTTAACTCTTTTGAGAATTTTTTCTCTACAGAGTCATCAAAATTATAAACTTCAGATGTTTCAAATTTTGGTAAATCATGTAAATCTTGGTTTGGATCTGTATAAATCATATGTGTATTATAGCAGTTGGAATTTTAAATGAATATACGTAATATATTAGTCACTTGATAAAGATACTTCATATACAGCAGTGTATCCAATGACTGAACCAAATTTTTCTTCAAATGAAACAAGACCTTCTTTCTTTAGCTGTCTTAACAAATCTATATTATCTAATAATTCTTTTGGAGCAGGCCAGAAATCTTTTTTGAGCAATTTTACATTTCCATATACTTCATTAGCTAGCTGTAAAATCTCTTTCTCATTTGAAAAGGAAATTATTGGAAATATTAATTTTCCATTTTCATGAAGAAAGTCTGGGGACTGTTTCAAAACTTTATTTATCAAGTTATCACCACCAGCTCCAGTATCACATGATACATTTTTAAACCATGGTGAAATTTTTGCAATTTCTTCCGAAACTCCCGAAATATCATTGATAATAGTGTTGAATCTATAACCCTTCCATGCCTTAAAAATATCACTTTTTCTAACATCAATCTCTACATTATACTTTTCTGCATTAAGCTTTACTATTTCTTCTACTGAATTACTAATATCTGAAGCAAACAATTTGAAGTTTTCATTGTTTAAATTAGCAATTATTATCCCAACAATTCCGCAACCACAACCCAGGTCAAGAATTTTGTCTTCATTATTTATCATTGTTAATGATGAGTTAATAATGGATGTGGTAGTTTGCGTTGGCGTAAAGGTCTCTTCATCAATAAAAAATTCAAAATCTCCAATAGATTTACTTTTAAAGGTATATTTTTGATAAGTATTTTTCATAATTCACTAATGGCAATGCTGTGTGGAGCTATCTTACAATAAAAATTCAAAATAAAAAATATTTTATATATATCGCAAACCCTTAATTAGAAAAAGAATTAATAGCTTTAATAACTTTATCTACCTCAATATCCCCCATAGTTGGCCCTATTGGTATGCTAACAACCTCTTGATGAATCTTTTCAGTAATTGGAAATGACAGTTTGTTGTAATCAAAGTATGCATTTTGCTTATGAGGTGGGATAGGGTAATGAATCATTGTACCTATACCATTTTTTTTCATATGGGATTGAAACCCATTCCTATCCCCAACTCTAATAACGAATAGATGAAAGACATGATGTTTTAGTTCTTTTGCTATTAAATCTGGAGAAATTGGCATGCAAATTGATTTATTATCGATTTCATTAGCATATTTAACTGCTATTTTTTTTCTTGATAATATTTCAGAATTATAGTGTTTGAGTTTAACTCTCAGGAAAGCTGCTTGTAATTCGTCAAGGCGACTATTAACACCTTTATATTGATTTTCATATTTTTTGTTACTACCATAGTTTCCAATTGCTCTAACAATACTTGCTAGTTCTTTATTATTAGTAGTTATGGCTCCTCCGTCACCCAATGCCCCTAAGTTTTTTCCGGGATAAAAACTAAAACCTGAAGCATGACCCCAGCTACCAGCTCGTTTTTCATTTATTTCAGCTCCACAGGCCTGTGCTGAATCTTCAAGAACAAATAAGTCATGATTATTTGCTATCTTCATAATGTCTTTCATTGGTGCAATTTGCCCATAAAGATGAACTATTAAAATACCTTTTGTTTTTTTTGTTATTGCCTTTTGAATATTTTGTGCACTGAGATTATAAGTATTAAGATCGGGCTCAACAAATATAGGTTTTATCTTATTTTCAGTAATTGCCAATATGCTTGCTATATAGGTATTCGCAGGAACAATTATCTCATCTCCGTCTTTAAGTTTCCCCATCTCCTTCCATGCCCTTATTACAATCAAAAGAGCATCCAATCCATTTGCTACACCAACACAATATTTTGTACCGCAGTATTTTGCAAATTCTTCTTCAAAAGCCTCAACTTCAGGACCTAATATATACCATCCAGAATCTATAACCCTAGTTGCAGCTTCAATTAGGTCTTTTCGATACTGTTTATTTATCGCTTTTAAATCTAGAAAAGGTATCATTTGTAAGTTGTATAATTTATTTATTTTAAGTAATTTATATTTAATATCACGACAAACAAATGATAGGGCAAAATCATTAATTTGTAATCCTTAAAAACTCATCATAGCTTCTGATATAGTCTGTTTCTGAATAATGCTCACTTGCTAAAACTAATAAAACGCAGTCACCACTAAAATCATGCATTTCTCTCCAAATATACTTATCTATAAAAATGCCTTTATTTGGTGAGTCAAGCCATACATCTTCACGTTCTTTTCCGTCATCAAGAGTCATTCGACATTTTCCAGCAACGCAAACAGCTACCTGTTGAAGGTCTTTATGAGCATGAAATCCTCTAGAAACATTTTTTTGAGTATCAAAAATAAAATATGCTCTTTTTATATTAAATGGAATTTTATCCATTGTTTCCAGGGCGATTAAAGATCCTCTATTGTCTCCTATCGAAGGAAAGTTAATTATTTTAATAAGGTTCATTTATCTTTTTTAAGTGGCTAATTTTATAGGATGATTTTATTAGATTATACTTTTTATAAATAGTTTAGGAAAGACTTCGTTTTTTCATTATTTTGAGAAATGCAAAATTTTTAAAATTTTTTTTATCATGGAGTATGGTTTTAAGACCCTTAGAAAAAAGGATAATATTCTATATAACAATGTTTTTTTATTTGAAAAAGTTTTAATTAAAGCCAAGGTGCCATATATTGAAATAAAATCATCTATGTTTTTTAATTTTGATAATCCAGTTCTTCTGTGCCAAATTTCATTTCGTAAAAAATTTAATTGTGATTTATAAAATTTTGAGTTTCCAATTTTATTTTTAGCTTTTGAAATACTGTCATGTTGTCTATATTTGACACTGATTATGTCAACAAATTCAAGGTTAACATTATTAAGAATAGCTTTTAACCATAAGGGGTAATCTTCTAGAAAGGGATAATTCTCGTTAGACAAACCCAATTTATATAAAGTATTCATATTAAAAAAAGCAGTTGGGGAGGGCAAAGTATTATCAATTAAGACTGACTCAATTTTTTTGTAAGGATCAAGTTTAAAAATTTCAGGCATTTCGGTAGAAATATTTTTTTTTGAGTTCAGTCCTAAATACTGCATCTTTGAAAATAAAATTCCCGATGTTAAATTTCGTTTAAAAATTTCTTTCATGTAATTCTCAACACAATCGTCAAACAGGACGTCATCACAAGCTATCGGTTTGAACCATTTACCCTTGCTAGCCATTACAGCGTTATTAAAATTAGTCGCGATACCATAATTTTCTTGTGATGAAATAAAAGTAATTTTTGAGGGGTATAAAAGAGCATATTCTTTAATAATTTGCACTGAGTTGTCAGTTGAAGCGTCATCTGCAATTATAATCTCTATATTTTTATATGTTTGAGATAAGCATGATTCAATACATGCACTAATATAGCTTTCATTATTAAAAGAAATAATACCAATACTAATCAATGGATTTGGGTTCATTTTTATTTTATTAGTTGCTTAATAATATGGAAATCTAATATCTTTTTTAGAGTTTTATTTTCATAACCAAGCACGATCATAATCTCTTTTATACATTTTATTAGAGAAAAAGATATCAAAAGAACCGTTAAAAATATACCAACCCAGTTGTTGATATATAAAACTATAACAATTAAAAGTATAAATTGAATAAATGATATGGCTATAAGTTTAATAATTTTTGAATCCCATTTAAATTTTGTGAGTTGATTGGTTATCAAGAGCATTAAAATAGTATAAAAAAAGTAAGTTAAGAAAAAAGCTAGAGATGTTCCTGCCAAAGACAGATAATTAACTGCATACCAAACTAAACCCAAATGAAGAACGCTGCTTGTAAGTTCTGAAAATAAAAATATTTTACTTTTGCCTAGAGCTAGAATTATGAAACCCAACGGCCATGAAATTACTCGTCCAAAACATCCCAATATAAACCACTGAAGGAGCTGACTTGCTGGTAAAAATTCTTCTGAATAAAATAACTTTACTAAAAATGGCGCCAGCACTAAACAAATCATTAATCCAGGAAGAGTCAAGTGAAGCCCAACTTCTGTTTGCTCATTAACCATACGATTCATCTGATCTTTATTTTTATTTGCTGAGGATAAGCGTGGATAATAATCTGAACTCATTGATGACAAAACAAAGCTTACAAAGAATACTGATAACGAGAATGCCGCACTATAGAAACCAGCCGACTCTAAACCTAATTTACGCGTAATTATAATTATTATTAGCAAAGACGAAGAAGTTGCTATGAGATTACTCAACATTAATGGACTTCCGCCTTTTAAGAAACCCCATGCAATCTTAAGTTTTTCTATATTTTTTAAAGATAATGATTTAAGTTTTAGATTATTAACAAAATAACCTGTAGTTAAAGTTTGAGTAATTGCAATTGCAACCATTGCCCAAGCAATCCCATCAATGCCTAATAAGATAAAACAGCATAAAGCTATTAATGTACCTAAAAGAGATCCACATATATTTGCATATGCAAGATATTGTATTTTTCGAGCACCCTGTATAATAGAAGTGTAGGAGTTGTTTAGCACAATAAATAAAATTGCAATGCTGATAATTTTTATATTAAATTTTTGCGTAATGTCGCCAAAAACTAAAATACTAATGGTTTCGCTTGAGAATAATGATATTAATATTCCTGCGATACCTAAAAAAAATGACAAAAGCTTAAGAACATAAGTCCTTTTTGCTAAAAAAATATGATCATTAGAGCCGTAGTCTATAGCTATATCACGAACACCCCTTTGATGTATGCCCATGCTGAATATAGTTGATAAAGTTGATAATAAAGCATTTAAATTTGCCATTACACCAATGCCAATAACACCAATTGTGACAGAAAGAAATTTTATACGAATTAAAGCCATAATCATTACAAACACGGCTGAGACGCCCATAATAGAAGTAGACTTTAAAATTTGATATTTTGAATCAATAATATTTTCCTAAATTATTTATATATTTTTCCAAAAATAGTATATGCCAATTTAAGTGAAGATTAATGAACTTAATATTTAAAAATAGTAATTATTAATTTTAAGTATATATATTTAGCAATAAAAATTATTGACACAATAAGTTCTATAATAAAAATTAAGATTACTAAATAGAGTAAGTTAAAAAATGACAAGATATTTCTATAAAGAAACAGGCATGTTCTTTTTTATGTTTTGGTAACAATACTTCTCATAGTAAGTTTATTTTTCATTGAACGATTTGCGTTTATAATATTTACAAATGATGTTTTTCTATAGGAGTTATTAAATGTCTAAAAAAATAATTCTTTCACTTACTTTCTCTATCTTTTGCAGTCAAAGCCTTTCAAGCGAAATAGAAAATCTATTTCTGTCTGGGGGTTTTAAAATTAATATTTATGCCGAAGATCTCAAGAGTGCAAGGCAGATTGCTGAATCACCCAATGGAGCTATTTTTGCTGGATCAAAAAGTGATGGATCGCTACTAATATCTGATGATAAATATAACGTGATTTATAGAGTTACCTACGCAAAAGAGAAAATATGAATATCGAAAGCATGGATCATGAAATATCTATTGCGAGAAAG
>Ga0075444_10001303_pt1 | contig 15244 bp, 16 predicted proteins | sample CoawatmetaG01DNA_FD_76836 | JGI IMG/M metagenome (GOLD analysis project Ga0075444, IMG submission 76836) | Marine microbial communities from the West Antarctic Peninsula - Coastal water metaG017-DNA | ecosystem: Environmental > Aquatic > Marine > Coastal | place: Atlantic Ocean: West Antarctic... | reverse complement strand
TACTGAGTTTTACAATGCCTATTTTGTTTCTGATTTTTTTAATTAATGGTTTTGAACTAAAATCAAGAGATGAAATACCATTATTGACAACTATTTTTCGTTCTCGCTGATCAGCAAAACGAGATAGTGAAATTGATATTTTTGTACTGCCAAAATTGCAAGAAATTTTTATGCCTTTATGTTGACTATCTTTATTTATTGTAATTTTCACTCTACTGTAATTTTTAATATCAAACTCCATTAGCTTTAATATTGACATCACATGAAGTAATTGATCCATAAATATAGAAGAATATATTTCAGAGCATTTACTTTCTTCAGAGTTCCTGGTCTCTGTCAAAGGATCATGCCAAAAAATCTCAATATTATTAAGGTCAAGTAATTTTATTTCATTAAAAAAATCAGAAACAAAATAGGCATTGTAAAACTCAGTATTTATAAAAATTCGATTTAAATCAAATTCAGATAAGGTGTTGAAATCAAGAAATGCTGGAAATAATGGTTTTTCAATCAAAACATCTGTACCACAATTACCATGAATTTTTAAGTCAGAGCAATGTTGGCTTGAATGCGAAGCAATGATAACTTTATCCGGCTGTAAAAGTTCACCAATATTATTATTATCTACAGGATTTACATTCTTATATAAAGTATGGTTTTTTACAAATTTGATTTTGTTAGCAACACTTGTATGACAAACCCAATCAACTTTTAGATTAGGAAATGCCTGAACCAACTCTGTTAAGACAATGGTCGCCCATCGCCCTCCACCTACAAACCTAACATGATTACAATTCAATCAAAGTCACCTCTGGTAAAGGGATAATACATTTTCCTTTCAAACCTCTACTTCGAAGATGGGCGATAATTTCATCTTTTAAGTGCCAAGCGAATACTAGATAATAATCTGGATTTTTTGTTTCCAAGCATTCATTGGAAATTACTGGTATTCGAGTACCTGGAACGTATTTATTTAACTTCAATGAAGACTTTTGTTCAACAACATATGGCAACAAATCATGATCAATTCCAACATAATTAATTAGCGTCATTGCTCGTGCTGGAAGACTATATCCAGCAACACTTTTTCCTTTTTCCTTTAAATCAATTAATACTTTCAGCAAATCCATCTTGGAGGTTATTGTATTTTCTCTAAATTCAGTATATGTTTTTTGTTGAAAAAACCCAAGATCTTTCTCTCTTTGAAGGAATTCTTCTATTGAGTCATCTATAGAATCATGACTACCTTTGCGGACTAGTACTCTTATATTTCCACCATACCTAGATGTTTGCTGAACTTTTACAACGCTAAATTGATATTGGGAAAAAAGATTTACAATAGAAGAAACTGACAATGAACGTAAATGCTCATGATAGATAGTGTCATATTGAGAACTATTTAAAATCTCACCTAAATAATGGTTTTCAAAACAAAACCACCCCCCATCTTTTAAAATAATATCAAGACCCCTTAAAAAGTCTCCAAGTTGTTGAACATGGGCAAATACATTCGTAGCAGTTGCAAGTGTTACTTTACCTGCTTTATTCACAACAGCATTAGCGGCTTCTTCGCCAAATGGCATACGTAATGTACTTACACCGTCTTGGTTTGCTAAATCAGCAATGTCTGTAGGCTCTACTCCAATAACCTTAACACCTTGATTGATAAACCCTTTAAGAAGAGTGCCATCATTAGAACCTAGATCACAAACTAAATCTTGCTCATTTAGGTTTAATTCTTTTACAAGATCAGCTGCCATAGCTGCCTGATAAACAACTAACTCTTTTGTTACTCCAGTCTTATAACTATAATTATCTCCAAACATGATATGTGAAGGACATATGTAATTAAGTTGATTAAGCCCACAGTTTTGACACCACATTTGAACTAATGGGTAAGAAGTTTCTTCACCAAGCTCATCATTAATATTCTGTAACTTATCTGACAATGGCTGTGTTCCTAAATCAACAACTAATTGTAATTCTTCATTACCACATATCTGGCATTTAGATTGCATACCATCAACTAAGTCATGCTTTTTCATATTAACCCTCTATAAATTATATTAATTAGACACTCCAGGGTGCATCACCAGACTGCCAAAGATCTTCTAAATGATCACGATCACGCTTGGTATCCATGCACTGCCAATACCCTTCATGAAGATAAGGTATTAACTCTCCCATCTTAGAAACTTTTTCTAGGGGCTCTTTTTCAAAAATTGTTAGATCATCATCAATAAGATCAAAAATTTCTGGCTCACAAATAAAATAACCACCATTAACCCATCCTTGAGTAGTTTGAGGCTTTTCTCTAAAAAAATTTACCTTTTCGCCCTGTATATCAAGCTCACCAAAACGAGCACCGGGATGAACTGCTGAGACAGTTACCATTTTCCCATGGCTTTTATGAAACTTGAGCAATTCATCAAGGTCAATGTCAGCGACTCCATCTCCGTAAGTAAGCATGAAAGGCTCATTACCAATGAATGATTTAAGGCGCTTAACTCTTCCGCCAGTCATGGACTCAAGTCCAGTATGAACCAGTGTAACACGCCAATCTGTATTATCGATTTGATGTGGTTCTACAACGCCTGATGAAAGATCAACAGTAAAATCTGCATTGAGTGAGCGATAGTGAAGAAAATATTCTTTAATTAATTCTGCTTTGTAACCCAGCGCTAAGTAGAAGTCTTTATTTCCATAATGAGCATAACTGCGCATGATATGCCAGAGAATTGGACGACCCCCTATATTAACCATAGGTTTAGGAATCATATCTGTATATTCAGATAATCTTGTTCCAAGACCACCTGCAAGAATAACTACCTTCATTAAACTCTCTCCCAATTATAATTTATTTCATTTAGTTTCAATCGATCAATCTCTTCAGGCGAATGCTCAATATCAACAATATTTAATAACATATTTGTCTCAGACCTTATACCCTGAAAACCAAACCAGACCATTGGAGGAATTGTAAGGCGGCAATAATTATCATTTGATAAGAGAGCTTCTTGAAACATATTCTTTGAAACTGAATCTTTACGGTCATCATACATAACGAAGCGAACTCCACCTGAGCAGACTATTAGATTTAGCGTCATTAGCTTGTGCCTCTTCCATGCCTTTACAGCTCCTGATTCAACCATTGAGAAATAAGCTTCACCAAATCCGAGATACCCAGTATCACTTTTCTTCATTCCATGCATTACATTTCCACCCTGGACTTCAATCACCTTAAGAGGAGTAAGGAGAACTCCATCAATATTTAGAAACTCATTTTTCATTATTGGCCCAATCTATTCCACGATCATTTGCAAGCCTTGAATATTCAGCAATTTGAAACATGGTGAAATCATACATACTATCAGCATTATGCTCATAAAATTCTTTGTACCACTTAACTGTCATTTGAACAGTTTCTTCAAACTTTAATGTAGGAAGCCAATTTAAATCAAACAAAGCTTTGTCACAATTAAGTCTTAGCAATCCAGCTTCATGAACGTGGCCTTCAACCTTAGAAACATCATTCCATTTGACTTGACCCCAATATTTTGACATTTCATTAATTAACTCACTTACAGGATAATTTTGATCAGCTTGCGGGCCAAAATTATACGGTTGTCCATGATATTTACTCCCTTTATGAAGACTTGCTCCTAAGGTAAGGTACCCACTAAGTGGCTCTAACACATGTTGCCATGGTCTGGTGGCATTAGGATTTCTTATATCAACTTTTTTGTTATTAGACCATGCATTAATACAATCTGGAACAATTCTATCTTTAGCCCAGTCACCTCCTCCAATAACATTACCAGCTCGGGTAATTCCAACCCTAACATTAGAATCTTCATTATTAAAAAATGACTCTACATAAGTACGAATAACCAATTCTGCCATACCTTTAGAAGCACTATATGGATCCTTACCACCTAATCGATCAATTTCTCGATATCCCCAAACCCATTCAACATTATCGTATGCCTTATCACTTGTAATCATAATAGCTGAAACACTTTTTTTCAAACTTCTTAACGCATCTAGAATATTTGCAGTACCCAATGCATTTATATTGAAGGTGTCTAATGGAGATTCATAAGATGGACGAACTAAAGCTTGTGCCGCTAAGTGAAATACAAAGTCAGGTTGGCATTCAATTACTAATTTTTTTACTGCATCTGAATTTCTTATATCAACTCTGTAATCTTCAATCAGATTTTCAATTTTAGATGCTTCAAAATTTGAGGGTGAGGTAGAAATATTATCTGATAAGCCAACTACTCTAGCTCCAAGTGAAGTGAGCCAAGCACAAAGCCAACTTCCTTTGAATCCAGTATGTCCAGTAATTAAAACTGTTTTTCCATAATAACATTTCATTGATTTAACCTTTAGCTAGTTCAGTTTATTTTAATATAATTAATTAAAGTTATATTGTCTTTGTAAGTTAAATAACTTGATAAATCAATTTTATTAAAGCCTTGTATTCTTAAAAAATCTTATATTTACTTTATTCACTAATAATTAAAATATTAGTCTATTGAAACTATTCTATTTTTTATATCCCTTAGCAAAATTATTGGATAACGCTTCAAAATCCTTAGTAGTCCATAAAGTTTTTTTATAGAGACAAATAATAAAACTTCTTGCCATAATATAAAACCATTAAATCGAATGATAGCCAAAACTAAAAACCTCATATGGGAACGAATAAAGATATCAAGCATTAAGTTACTAACATTATTATTAGTGATACTTTTGTTTATTAACTCACTCTCAATAAACTGTATTAATTTTAAATAAAAAACATTATAACTATTATTTTTCCAAAATTCTTTATCTAATTTTTTTCCCCAATGATCACTTAAAACTTCAAGCTTTAATTGAAGAAAAGCAACCTGACCTTGGTTTGCATGAGTTCTATGACAATTATATGGCTTAGATAAATAAAAACACTCCCAGCCGTCAAGAAAAACCTTTAACCAAAGCTGTGCATCAGTAAAAAGTCCATAATCACTATCAAACCCTCCAACACCCCTTAGAATTGAAGTGCGAACCATTGCCAATTGAATTGGCATAAAATTTTCAAATATATCCTCAATAGCCTCTTCGCTATTAAGTTTAAGATTTTTTTTGTGGATGATTCTAGAGTTAAGAAGAGCTCCTTCTGCATTAATTATTCTAACTGAAGAATACACAAGCCCTATTGACTTATCTTCTAATTTTGAAACATAGTTTGATAAAAAGCCTGGCAATAATAAGTCATCATGAGGGAGTAAAACAAAATACACTCCATATGCTTCATTAATACATTTTGAGAAATTATTTAAAGCACCAATATTTTCTTTATTTTTTATATATCTAACTCTATCGTCTTTAATAGAAGAGACAATGGAAGAAGTAGAATCAGTTGAGCAGTTATCGAGCACTAGAAGTTCAAAATTACTATAATCTTGCTCGAGGACACTTTTAATAGACTCGAGTAAATAATTTTCACCATTAAATACTGGGATGCAAATGCTTACAAAAGGAGTACTAGAATCTATCATAAAGTATTAGAAAACAAGTCTTTATTTAAATGTTTAAGTAAAGCTGCTTTACTGTATCTTTTATACCATTTTCAATACTAGTTGAAGGATGCCACTTTGTCAATCTCTTAAGATTATCTAAACTGGCATAAGAGCGCGGTTGTGGCGGCTCAAATCCTGTTCTATCATGAGATCCAAAATTTAACAGAGCAGGGTCAGCGTTACACTCTTTCCAAAATAATTTAACAAATTCTTTTAATTGAATTACTGAACCACTACCCAAATTAACAATACCAGACTCATTAACGTTTACAAGCTTATTAATGCCTTTAGCGATATCAAAGGTATGAATATAATCTCTATAATGCTCACAGGGAGACAAATTCATTTGTCTTTCTTCAAGGCAATTTTTAAATAGTTGACTTATAAGTGAATCAGACCTCTGTCCTGCACCAAATGCGTAGAATAATTTGATGTGTAGAAAGGTTCGATTTATTTTTTTTGCTGCTTCAAAACCATAAGTTGCCAGAGCAAGCTTTCCCTTAATATAATTATTCAATTCACCAGTTGGTAAAAACTTCTCTTTCAATTCGCCAACACGATCACCATACTCAGAGGAAGAACCAATCAAAATAAACTTTTGAAGTCCACACTCATATAACTGATCAATTAAGTTGATTCCATCTTGAAGATTATCAGTGAGATGGCACTTGTGTTGATTATCATAAACATTTCCCCATCCTGAATGAATAAAAGTTTCAGGTAAGCCATAATGAGATACCGCCCTTTTAATTGAATCTTTTTTTGAAAAATCAACAAAAACTACAGAATCATCATTCGATAATGAAGGTGAATTAGATACTGATATTACTCTATATCCAGAAGCAACAAGTGATTGCCTGATATATGAACCAACAAAGCCTCTTGAGCCTGACAACCAAATAGTATTATTCATAATAAAACCTTAAAGAATATCCTCTATTAATTCTAAGATGGCTCCATCTGGGTCATGGCAGTATAAAATTTTAGCCTTACCGCCCGGAGCAATCAAAGGCTCAGATTTGCAAACATATCCAGCCTGCTTAATGTCTTCATACAATTTTGAAAGATTATCAACTGTAAGGGCGGCATGAGAGCAGCCTATTTGATTTGAATCAAAGGCGTTGTGGCTGGAAGAATCCTCATCAGGGTGAGAGTGGTATTGCAGTAACTCAATCAAGCCACCCCCTGGAATGATTAACTTTACCCATTCTAACTTTACATTTTTCAAACCAGTTAATGAATCAATAAATTCACCTTCCTCAGTAAAGCGGCGATAAACTTCTAAGCCTAATATATCAACATAAAATTTTAAAGAAACATCTAAATCATTAACTACAAAACCAACATGTCGGATTGATGAAATCATAAATATTAATTGATTGAAGCTTTATTTTGATATTTTTCGTACAGAAAATCTGAATCAATATAGAAGGCATTATAAATATCAGCAAAAAAGGAATCACACAGCATCATATTACTTTCTCTTTAAATATCCATTGGGAGCAACTGAAATCATCAATTTCTCATCAATACTTTTATCTATAGTAAAGTTATGATTTTCTATTAGATATTCTTTTAGGGCAGTTTTGGGATTATTCCCCTTCTTCCAGGGTCTATCACCATGTGATGTATCAGGCAAATCTTCTATAACTGAATCGAATACCACGCAATAACTATCCTTAGAGACTAAGGGCGCATATGCTCTAAGTTCCTCTAGAACATGAGAATGAGTATGATTTGAATCTAAAAAAACCATTATTTTCTTAAAACCTTCTGCTTCTTTTTCTACCTTATTAATGATTTGACCATCTATTGAAGAACCTTCAATGAGAACAAGTCTGTTTCTTAAAGGATGCTCATCCAAAGCTTTTCTATTATGATCTCGTATGTCAATATCAACTCCAACAACCATGCGCTTTGGCTTGCTTGTATCTAATAATTCTCCAGATTGAGCTGCTTCGCAATAATCAAGCAATGCAAGTATGGACGCACTTAAAATTAGAGAGCCTCCATGAGCTATACCTGTCTCAATAATTAAATCTGGCTTTACCCTCCAAATTATTTCTTGTGTTGCAACTATGTCTTGGGGGTACTGAATAATAGGCCTAGAAAGCCAATCGAAATTGTATGAATAATTTGATGTCACAGACTCTTCCATAAAGTCAGAAGAAATCTTTTTCAACAAATCTGAATGCATTTTTTTCATTTATTTATTTCAATATATATTTATGTATTTACTTAATATTATTTGATATTAAGAACTTCAGGACAGCATTATAATCTACTTTCATTAAGTCTTCGTAAGGCTTTAATAATCTCTCGGACTTATTTCTAACTAAATCAATAACCTTACTATTTGGAATAGATTGATGAATCTTTAGTGAGAGATTTTTTAGGCTACTATTATGACCCCTTGAATCATCAATTAAGACGACTTTATTTGTTTTTTTAATCTCATTTAAAATGAACTCACTATTAAAGTCAGAATGAGTATTAATAGAAAATATAGAAGCAGTTCTACCAGTAATTAACAACTTCTTTTGCAACTCTAAGCCGTAAGGCAAGGAATGATTTAAACATAAAATACATGCGTCTTCGCCAGAACTATATTGAAGAAAATTTAAGTTTAAATCTTTGTGCACCAATTCAAGCTCTAAAAGATCTGACTGCAATAAACGCTGTCCTGAACTTAAAACTCTAAATCCAGGCTTAAGAAGATATTTTTCTAAAATTAGAGCCGAGTCTATATTATTGGTAAATGAATAAGCATCTATATCAGCGATTGAACAAAAACTCTCAATATTATTCAAAATTGCTTGAGGACCCTCATAGCCACTATCGACTGTTACAGGAAAAATTGTGAAAGATGCTGATGGTTCATGCTGCCTAATAATATTATAAGTATTAGTAATTTGGTCTATCCCCAACAAGAGAAAGTCTAGTTGCTTCATGAAAAAGATAGACGATACCCCATTTAACATCATGCCAAAGCCATTTCCTACAAGCATATTTTCACTATTCTGAGAATTACTTGGGACCACGTTCTCTATGGCAGACATTCCTCTTGTCAATCCGCTCAAGCAAGATGCTGCATCTACATTCTGTCCATACATTACAACTTTATCATCAAAAGTAAGTAATTCTTTTTTTATAGTTTGGTTAAGAAATTGAACAAACTTCATCTTATCTCACTAATTATCTTTTCCATTTCCTCTTCTGCTAAAACTAAAAGCTCCTCTTTCTTCATATAAGCCTGCAAAACATACAATGGATCTGAATTAGATTCTTCTAAAAGAGGGAAATTCTTATTAAGATTAACTTCAGGGGCTGGTCCAGCATGGTAATTTATAAACTTTCCATTTGGGTTATCCTCATTATGAAGAGTCCAATGTCCAAGAGTACTAAGCTCAACCTCCACAACAACTGGGGCATTATTAATTAATGCTTTTTCTCTAACTGACTGAATATTTTTTAAGTACTCAAAAGGATCATTACCACTTAAATGAGTGTAATCAACTCCTAAAGAATTAGAAAGCCCTTTCAGATCTATTTTTCCTCTTCTTTCATCAATCTTAGTTCCAAGGGACCATCCATTATTTTCCACTATTATTATAGTAGGTAATTTATTTGAACTAAGAAACAACAAGGTTTCATAAAAAGCACCTTCTTCAATTGCCCCATCGCCAGTTACGATAATAACAACCCCTTTATTTCCTATCACCTTATTTGCAAATGCATATCCTGAACCAACACAAAGATTATTTCCCAATATACTTGAAGAATAAATTATTCCTTTGTTCAGGTTATTAAGGTTCATTGAGCCAAGCATCCCGCCCCCAAGTCCACAATCTTTTAAGTAGTACTCATCTAGATCCTCTTTCAAAACTTTCAATCTCGCTAAGTTATAATGAATATTTCTATGTGTAAGGAACAAAGAATCACTCTCTTTCATTGCATGATCAACTGAGACCGCAATAGATTCATGGCCCATAGCAAGATGGATGGGTATTTTAAAGTCACCTTTTTTATACAAATCATTAATATATATCTGTGACAGCCTGAGCCAAATTATTTCTCTAAGAATATTTTCTTTAAGGTAAGTCATATATAGGCTTTCATAATTAAAGGCTACTTTTTAAGCCCTCAAGATAAGAATGTGCCTCTTCAGAGTCTTCAACTGGAGCCCAAGACGCCATCTTTTTCCATGAATTAGGTTCATATTTACCTTCCATTGTTTCATAAACAATATTTTTTCTAGAAAGCATAACGTACGTATGCCAAGTAAACGCTGGAACTTTAATAGATGTCAGGTTACCTTCTGTCAGTAATGTGGTTTTCGTAATAGACCCATTATCATCAAACTCAATAAGTCCAAAAGAGCCTTTAATAAGATACATATTTTCAATTTTTTCATCACTAGGATGTAAATGAGGCTGCATATATGAATCTTCTAAAATAAAGTTGAAAACTTTATTGAGATAATCACCTCTTTTATGTAATATTAATGGAGATCTTCTCCTAGATGTTTTATTAGCATCTATGAAACGAGACTTAATTTCTTCTTTTGAAAGATTTGGTATAACACTATTCATATTTTTAAATTATTTTACCCAATACAAATTATCATCAATTCTTTTACTATTATAAAGATGTTCTATTTGCTGTAATCTATAGAACTCTCTTTTATTAAAAGTAGAGCTTTCGATTTTAAGTTCCAACAACTTACTTATTAGATCCTCAACGCCTTTCTGAACATTCCAATTTGATTTGAAACCTGGCATTAATGTATGAATCTTTTTAAAAGAAACTTTATAGGTTCTAGTATCAACTCCATCTTGTATTTTTCTATCTTTAACTAATTCATTGATTTCCTCATCACTTGAAAGGTCGAGATAGTTAAGCTCTGATCCAGGAACACTAGAATTAATTATTTTTGCTATGTCTAATATCTTTAGATTATCTTCATCATTACCTACATTTAATACCATCAAATTACCTTCGTCATATTCCCAATCTATCGAGCACCTTATGGATTCGCAAGCATCCTCAATATGCAAATGTGGTCTCCAAGCCTGGCCATCAGAATTTAAAGTAATCTTATTTGTGGTTAAAGCTAGACCACACAGCATGTTAATTACCACATCAAATCTTATTCTAGGTGAAAATCCATAAACTGTACCAAATCTAAGGGCTATGGGTGAAAAATTAGAATCTGATATAGATTTTAAACCATCTTCAACTTGGATTTTATTTAATGAATAAGCTGTCTGGGGATTAGTTTTATCTGCTTCTTCTAAAGAATCTTCAGTCCCTGATGCTCCATAAACTGAACAACTCGAAGGATAAATAAATTTAACCTCTAACTCCTTACAAAAAGTTGCTATTTTTATCGCATAGTCTCTAGTTGGGTCATAAATTTTTTCTGATGTTAAATTACCAAAAGGATCATTTGATATTCCTGCTAAAAGTATGACAGAAGAATATTTAGCAATATCTTCTTTTTTTATAAACCTTACATCTTTAGAAACTGTAGGAACTTTATGAGGAGAAACTATAGTGCCTTCTATAAAAAAACCAGTATCTATTCCTTCACAATCATAATTCCTATCTTCAAGATATTGCGTTAAACGACTTCCAAGGTAACCTTGAGATCCTATTACTAATATTTTTTTATTCATAAATATTTAAAACCCGTGTTAGAAGAGATAATTTAAATAAAGCTTAAATATTTGGCTGGTCATAATATGTGATTCTTGTTCCACTATTATCAAACTCAATAGGTAAAAAATAAAGATTAGAGAGAGCATCTAGAACTTTTTTTTGATTTTCTTTTTCGACATAAAATATGAGAAAACCTCCACCACCAGCTCCTAATAACTTGCCACCTATTGCGCCAGCTTTAATTGCCATTGAGTAGTAATCATCTATTTCATTTGAAGATATGTCTCCAGTCAACTTTCTCTTAATTTCCCAGCCTTGATGAAGAATCTTACCAAAATTTTTCATATTAACACCTGAAGAAAAAACATTCCTAATGGGGTCGACTAAATTTTGTAACTGCCTCAATTCATTAAGCTTATTTTTAGTTTCACGCTGCTGACTTTCAAGAATTTTACTTGCATCTCTCTTAGTTTTTAAATAGAAGAGCATTAAATTAGATTCAATATTTTTTTTTGCCTTATATTTATAGAGAACAGGCTCAACTGAGACAACTTCGTCAGATGTAAAGGTAAATATATTGAGATTTCCATATGCAGATGCATAATGATCTTGTTTACCCATTGCTCTTCCAAGTATGTCTACTTCAATATGAGCCGCTTCTGATGCAATTACATGCTTAGTTACCATTTCACCTTTTAATGCATGAAGTGCGTTTACTAAACCAACTGCAAATGCGCTAGACGAACCTAATCCAGTAGAGCCAGGTATGTCTGTAAATGTTGTAATTTCGACTGGAAAGTCAATATTGAACATTCTAAGCGCCTCTCTAACAATTGGATGTTCTATATCATCAATGTCATTTTTAAACTCGACTTTAGTCCAATTAATTCTGTATTTATGCTCTACAATCCCAATTTGTCTTTTAACTACTACATAGATATACTTATTTATTGATGTGCTTATAACTCGACCAGGCTCGCGAGAATAGAACTCCCTTAAATCTGTACCACCGCCTGCAAAACTTATTCTAAAAGGTGTTCTTGTAATAATCATGTAAGTATTTTAATTAAAATATTCTAGAATATGAGGGAAAATATTAGAAAGCTTGTTAGATGAATAAATTGGCTTATATTTTTCAGGTAAGCTTAATAATTCTGAATCATCGCCTATAAATACGCTTTTCGAGCCAGCATTATATGCGGCCTTGCAATCACGTATGTCATCACCAATAAATAAAGTTTTATCAAGTCTCACGTTAAAATCCTTAGAGGCTGCATAAAACATCCCTGCTTTAGGTTTGCGACAATCACATTTATGATCCCAATGATGAGGACAAATATATATTTTCAGAATTTCAATTCCATATTTTTGACACTCATTAATTAAATTACTATGAATTCTAGATAGCTCATTAGGTTCAATCATATTTCTCGAAAGCCCAGCTTGATTTGTGATAATAATGAATTTAAATCCTTTTTTGGCAAGAGCTTTCATAACGTCAAAAGTATCAATAATAATTTTAAAATCCTCCCATTTACTGATGTATTTTCCTTTTGGAGCTTTCTGATTTATTACGCCATCCCTATCAATAAGTATAATTTTTTTTTCTAATAGGTACTTTTCTGCTTTTTTCCAACGACTTGGATCAGAAATACTTTGATATGAATCTTTTTGAATCCATACTCCTACCTGCTTATTAGAAACCATCAAATTAATAATTGATGAGAAACTACAGTCTGGGTCCTCGAAATACTCAAATGTAATATCTTTCTCAATAACCATATAACCAATTTCTACATAATTTGTATCTGTATCTGACCTGTCATTATTGTATTTTTGAGCTATTCCATGATCATTAATACTAATATTTCCTGGAGTTTTTTCTGAAACCATAAGTGTCAAAGGTAGCTTATTTTTAAAATGAGTTTCATGCAACTTATCTAGAGAAAATGAGGCAAAATTATCAGAATATAAAAGTATGAAATGATCTTCAATATAAGATTTAGCTTCCCATAATCTTCTTCCAGTATTCCACTCTACTGGACCAAGAGAATAAATAATATCCCACCCAAATCTACTTCCATCTCCAAAGTAATCCTCAATTTGTTCTCCCAAGTAGCCGGTAAGAAGAACAAAATTTTTAATCCCTTGTTCATGCAATTGCTGAAGCAAATACAAAAGAAAAGGTTCTCCATTACACAAGACCATTGGCTTAGGAATCTCATTAGTAAAAGGCCGAAGGCGAGTCCCTAAGCCTCCACATAAAATAACGGCCTGCCTTGGTAAGCCAATCATCAGCTCAAACTCTCCCATGTGAGCTTAATACCACTAGTAAGATTAGTTTTTGGCTTCCAAATAAGGCTTTTAGTAGTTAAAGTCATTTCTGCCCAAAAATCTTCATCTGTTAATTTAGGTGATGATTTAGATTGCAGTTTATTTGATAAATTTGATGAGTTAGAGACCAGTTTTTCAGCGTAGCGACATACTTGAATTGCATTAGTTGAAACTCCTGATCCAAGATTATAAACACCTGAAGAAAAACTAATTGTTGATGCAATAGTAAAAGCATCAACTACGTCATCGATAAAAATATAATCATTTGAGTTGAAAGGTGAGTTAATTATTGGCAACTTACCTTTTTTTAAGTTATTAAAGATAGTAGGTAAAAGCGATCCTGGTCTTTGACCAGGGCCATAAATGTAAAATATTCTGAACCATGCAAAACTAATAGATTTTCTTCTGCAAAGCAACTCTGCATCTTTACGTAAAGAGTTTTTTGCCCAGGTAAAATGATTTTTTGATCCTTCTACTTTTTCAGTTTCTATACACTCGCCACTAGCATTATCATACTCCCAACAACTTCCAGAAAATAATACTTTATTACAACTTTGAAGGCTAGTAACAAAATTAATAAAATCTATGGATTGAAAAAGATTCATTTTTGACTTTTCTATAGAGAAATCTGGGATATCTTGCCAAGCAAGATGTATTACTACTTCAGGAGAAAATAATTTAACTTCACTCTGATAAGATTTGGGAATCGAAAGATCAGCCTTTAACCAGTATATTTTATTTTTACTTATGTCATTTGGAATTGAACGAGCAATAGCCAAAACTTCAACCCCAAGAATACTTAATTTTTCTGCAAGTGGTCTACCTAAAAACCCAGAAGCACCTGTAATAGCTACTCTCAAATTACTTTCCTAAATAATCTGGGATATTTAAATCTTTTTCAGAAATTACTTTAGGATCGCATGGCCATTCAATTGAAAACATTGGGTCATTATATCGAATACCAGTGTATGAATCAGGACTATATGAATCGCCCATGTAATAGTGCACAATAGTATCATTATGCATAGTTAAATAAGCATTAGCACAACCAGCAGGAACATATATGCTTTCTTTTTTTACAGATGAAATTTCAAGAGCAACCCACTGGTGATAAGTTGATGAATTACTCCTGAGATCTATTACAACATTGAATAAAGAGCCTGTAATACAAGAAATAATCTTAGACTCATTACTTGGAGGCTTCTGATAATGAAAACCCCTTAAAGTATGTTTCTTAAAATTTTCCGAGATATTTCCCTGGATTACTTTAAAGTCTATCCCATTGTTTGCAAACTCATCTTCGCAATAACTTCTTCGGAATACCCCTCTTTGGTCTTTATGCAAATCAGGAATAATTAAATACAAATCAGCAATTGACTGTGAAATAAAATTCATAAGATATATGGATCACCTGGAAGAGGAATAATAAATTCTCCTAAAAAACCAGCCTCTCTTAAATCATTGATAATTTCATCTTGAAAATTCCATGCTAATAATAAAATCTTATTAGTTTTTTTAATCTCCGGCAATCCCGCATCAAAAGAAACAATAGGTATATTTGACCCAGCAGTAAATAGTCCAGCTTTTAAAGGGTTCTTATCAATAACAATTGATATATGATCAGAATTAATTCCACAATAATTTAACAATGTCGAGCTTCTTGCAGAAGCACCATATGC
>Ga0075444_10001300_pt1 | contig 15261 bp, 12 predicted proteins | sample CoawatmetaG01DNA_FD_76836 | JGI IMG/M metagenome (GOLD analysis project Ga0075444, IMG submission 76836) | Marine microbial communities from the West Antarctic Peninsula - Coastal water metaG017-DNA | ecosystem: Environmental > Aquatic > Marine > Coastal | place: Atlantic Ocean: West Antarctic... | reverse complement strand
TAGTGAGCACCAGAGCTTTTGATTCTTCTAGTGAATCGTTAATTTCTGGTGTCTCGATGTCAGCAAGAAGTTGTCCTGCGGCTACTTTGTCACCAATATCAACATATCTTTTTTTGATAAAGCCATTGGCGCGGGCGTATAGTTCGGCTTCAACTACTGCTTCTAGGCTGCCAGGTAACTTCAGGTCTTTCACTGCTGAGGCACTTTTGAGGGCAACAGTGGAGACGACAGGCAAGCTAGCGATGGCTTTGCTTTGGCTGAGGTGAAGCTCCTCGCTCTGCAGCACACGCGGATAAACTCCGATTGGCAGAGCCACGGCCATAATCAAGCTCGACATCACAAGCAATTTCTTGACGCCAAAGCTCTTTTTCTTTTCGCCTTTTGTGTCTGTGCTCGGAGCCAGGTCTGAGCTTTCGATTTGTCCATCTCTGCTTGCCAGTTCTAGGCTTTCGCCCTCTGCCTCGGGGGCTAGTTCGGCAACTTCAATTTTTTCGGGAGGCTCTACTACGGTTCTCACTTTAGACTCCTGGGCTTTCTCTTTCGGAAAATCATTTGATTTCAGAGCGCATATTTAATCTGTTAACTATTTAGTTATTTCGTCTATTCCCAGATTAGACCGGTCGTCTACAATTGTCAACCCTTTGTTGTGGTTGATTTCTACCAAATCGACCCAATTGCTAACTAGCGTGCTTCTTGCGGCTTCTTACTAGTTTGAAGACCACTGGCACGAAGAACAAAGTGAACAGTGTGGCGAAACTCAGACCGCCGATTACCGCCCGGCCAAGTGGGGCGTTTTGCTCTCCGCCCTCACCCAAGCCCAGTGACATTGGCAGCATGCCAACAATCATGGCAATGGCTGTCATCATCACTGGTCTAAGTCTGGTTTTTCCGGCTTCGAGGGCGGCCTGGTCTGGGGTCAGGCCTTCTTCGAGCTTTTCATTGGCAAAAGTGATCATCAAAATACTATTGGCCGTGGCCACACCTATGCTCATTATTGACCCCATCATCGATGGCACGTTGAATGTGGTGGTGGAGAGGAAGAGCATCCAGATGATGCCAGCCACAGCCCCAGGCAGGGCCATGATGATGATTAGCGGGTCGCTCCAACTCTGGAAGTTCACCACCATCAGTAGATAAACAAGCACAATGGCACCAACAAAGCCGAGGCCAAGTTTGAAGAAGGCGTTGTCCATACTCTCCACTAGGCCGCGCATTATTATCTGGTTGCCAGGCAGCATCTTGGGCTTATATTCGGCCAAGATTTTCTGAATGTCTTGGGAGACACCGCCTAAGTCTCGCGATTGCACATTGGCGTAAATGTCGAATACCGGCTGTACATTGAAGTGATTGGCTACACCAACGGTAGTGCCGCGACTAATAGTGGCGACGTTACCCAAGAGCACGGCGTGCTCGGTCTTTGTACTAGAAAGGGGAGTTTCTAGAATGGCTTCGACTGAGTTTACTTTGTGCTGTGGTATCTGTACTGCTAGAAAATAGGGAATGCCAAATACCGGATCGATCCAGTAATTGGGTGTTACTTGAGTATTAGAACTGAGTGATACCAGAACGTCATTGGCGATATTGAGCTGGTTGAGCCCTACTTTCGCTGCCAGGGTGCGGTCAACGTCGAGCTTGAGCTGGGGCGAATCAACCTCCTGGTGCATATGTACGTCTACGGCTCCTGCTACTTTAGCTACACGAGCCATTATTTCTTTAGTGATCTGCAAATTCTCTTCTCTTTTAAAACCGGCCACCCTTATGTCTATTGGTGCTGGCAAGCCAAAATTGAGAATTTGACTGACTATGTCAGCCGGTTGGAAGTAGAAAGTCATTTGCGGGAATTTCTCATTGAGAGCTACTCGCACACGCTTTATATACTCAGGGGTGCTGTGGGCCCGGTGGTGCTTCAGCGACACCAGTACCTCGCCATCAGCGGTGCCAATGGTGGCGCTATCGCCAAAAGCCAGGTTGAAGTTTTCGGCTGGCACACCAATGTTGTCAATCAAGAGCGCTATTTCTTCTGGCGGTATGACATGGCGAATTTCTTCTTCTACTGCGCTGAAGAGTTTTTCTGTTTCTTCAATGCGCGTGCCGCTTGGTGCTTTGACGTGCAATCTAAATTGGCTGGCATCAACTATTGGAAAGAAATCCCGGCCCACAAAGGGAAAGAGGGCTAGACCGCTAACTAAGATTAAACTGGCTAGAGCGACAATGCCCCAGGGTTGAGCCAGTGACCAGGCTAGTAGTTTTATGTAGAAATCACGCAGGTGATCAAACAGCTCATTGAAGCGATCGTGTATGCGAGCAAAGATATTTTTGCTTTCGCTTTTGTGTAAATGATTGCTCAGCTCAGCGGCGAGCATATGCTCGACCATAACGGGCACTAGGGTGCGGGATAAAATATACGAGGCAAATACAGCAAAGACTACAGCCAGGGCGAAGGGCACGAAGAGGTAGCGCGCTGGACCTTCTAGCATTACTACTGGAATAAAGACTATACAGATTGAGAGGGTAGCGACAAAGGCCGGAGTGGCTATCTGCTCAGCGCCATCAAGAATGGCTTGCCGCAGCGGTTTACCTTGGCTGAGATTGCGGTGGATATTTTCAATTTCAACGGTGGCATCATCTACTAGAATACCAATGGCAAGGGCAAGGCCACCCAGGGTCATGATATTGAGTGAGTAACCCAAAACTGTCAGCACTGCTATTGATGTCAGAATCGACAGAGGAATAGAGACCAAGACAATGAATGTACTGCGCCAGCTGCCTAAGAAGAGCAAAATCATGGCACCGGTCAGGCAGGCTGCAATTATACCTTCATGGATGACGTTATCCACTGCGGCGCGTACGAACAACGACTGGTCGAACAGTGCATCAATTTTAAGACCGGGCGGAGCAGCTGCCTGTAGAGTCGGAACCAGGTTCTTGATTTGGTTGACCACATCTAGAGTCGAGACATTGCCGTTTTTGAGAATCGTCAGTAAGACTGAACGTGAGCCATCGGAGCGCACAATATTTTGTTGCACCGAATTGCCATCGCGAATGTGCGCTACATCTTTGATGTAGACCACCTTGTTGTTGATTACTTTGACGGGAATGTCGCTAAGTAATTCGATAAATTTCGGCGAATTGTTGAGGGCGACACGATAATCGACATTGCCAATTTTTGCTTTGCCGGAGGGTAGAACTAAGTTTTGAGTATTGATGGCATCGTTGACGTCGCGAGCCGATAACCCTTTGGCTTGGAGAGCTTCTGGGTCTAGGTCAATCATAATTTGTCTAACTTTACCGCCATAGGGCGCTGGCAGGGTAGTGCCCTGCACCACTGCCAGTGCTTGTCTTACTCGAAAGATGCCGTAGTCATAGAGCTGAGCTTCTGAAAGGGTCTTGCTGCTCAAAGACAGCTGAATAATTGGTACCGATGAAGCGGTATAGCGCAAAATTGTAGGTGGCTGCACACCGGTAGGCATACGCTTTAAGATGGCTTGAGAAACTGCGGTGGCCTGTGCCAGTGCAGTTTCGATTTTTGCCCCTGGATGGAAGTACAAACGAATCACTCCGACCCCATCAAGGGTCTGTGATTCCATTGACTTAATATCGTTGACATTGGCTGAGAGTGCATATTCGCTATAGACCGTGATGCGCTTTTCAAACTCGTCAGCTGGCAGGCCTGAATAGGTCCAGATGATGCTGATGACAGGAATGTCGATATTGGGAAATATGTCTACTGCTGTGTTCTTGATTGAAACAACGCCCATAATCAAAATCAGTACTGCCATTACAACAAAGGTATATGGCCGCTTTAGGGCAAGTTCGACAATCCACATGGTAGTTTCCTTCTAATCGGCGGTCAGTTAAAATCGGCTAGCTAAAATTTGTTCGCTGCCTGGCTCAGTAATTGGATTAGTTATTCGAGTATTTGCTGGTTCGTGGCGAGCTAGCCATTTTTCTATGTGGCCAAATGTCTGGGAATTGGTTTGTCCTTCTTCTAATATCAAGTGTTCTGATTGGTCTACTAGCAGAAGATCTTTGTCTTGGCTAGCAAGCTCAGTGAAGAGTCGCACTGTGCCAGAGAGTTTGACCAGGCGGTCATTGGTGCCTTGAAGAACAAGCACAGGTGTGTCTTTGATTTGTTTGGCTACTTTGTGATTGTTGTGCATGAAGCGTGAGAAGGTAATTAGCTCACCAGTGCTGACAGTAAGTCTAGCCCTTGGGTCGTGCTGCCATTCTTCTCTAAGGGCTTCGTTTCTGGTGGCCTGGGCAATCAATCGTTTGCTCAGGTTTATGTGGCTGCCGCCGCCAAGCAAGTTGCGTACTGCTAGATTTAGCGCTGCTCTTTTGGCCCGGTAGCGCTCCGCTGCTGGCACTGAGGCGATTACGCCATCAACAAGGTTGGGATTTTGGGCGGCTGCTTTGAGAGCTAGAGCCGCTCCCATTGATTCGCCCAAGAGAAAGACTGGCGTGCCGGGGTTTTCTTGGCGCAGAGTTTGCAGAGCTACTTTGACATCGCTAAGTGTTTTATTGGGGTTGAACTTCGACTTTGATGTCGATTCGCCAGCTCTTTGTGACCAGCTGCCGAATCCACGCACGTCCATGGCATAGGTGGCTACTCCGATATTCTGTAGCTGTTCTGCCAGGGCCTGATAGACGCACTTATGCAAGCCGAAGCCGTGTAAGGAAAGCACAATTGCTTTTTGCTCGCCTTTGGCAACACGCCATTGGGCAATTGATTCAACGTGGCTGTTGCCCAGGCTGTAAGTTATGACGTTACCAGAGTCGTAAGTGCCTTCTTGGTGAAGATTACTTGCGTGGGCAGAGGAAGCGCTGAAGCTGCTTATGGAGAGGCCGAGCAATAATGCCAGTGAATTGAAGATTCGTTTCTTGCCGTTCATGACTGCCTCGTTTATCATCACTTCTTAGATTAAGCGGTCACTTTTGACCGTCGTCGGTAATGATTCCATATTAGACCGGTCGTCTACAAAGTGTCAACCCCTCCCCCAGGATTTGTTCATGAGCCGTATTCTCGTGGTTGGCTGTGTTTCCTTTGATACAGTGCATTTGGAGCTTTCTGGGCCAGAAGAAGATTTAGATTCTGCTTCTGGTTCAAGTTCGGGTTCGACTTCTTCTTCGGCTTCGGCCCCGGCCCCTGTTGCAAGACGTACTATCAAGACAATCGGTGGAGCCGGCCTGTACACGGCCCTGGCGGCTGCCAAAGTCGGTGCTGAGGTCACTCTATTTGCGCCGAAGCCCTCTCCTATGCCCGATTTGCTCAAGCCCGTCGAAGCAATGCTCACCTGGGTGGGCCCCGAGATTGATATTGAGCACATGCCAACCCTTGAAATTATTCATCACGGCCACGACCGAGCCACTCTCCTTAATGCCTCTTGGGGAGCTGAGCATCTCCTTCAGCCGGAGTCTTTGCGGCAATTGATTGATACTCATTTCGACATTACTCATATAGCCGCACTGAGTAGCCCGGCTAGGCAACTTGAGTTTATGACCTTCCTTAAAGCGGTTAAGGCCAATCAGGTCATTTCAGTTGGCACCTATGCCCGTGCCATAGCCGCTGACAGCGCTACGGTTAATGAGCTTTTGGCTGGTAGCGATGCTTTCTTTATGAACAAGAACGAAGCTAATCTCTTGTTTGGCGAGGGTGCCATTGTGCCCAAAGAGTATCAACTAATTTTTGTCACCACTGGTGGTGATGGAGTTGATCTCTATACCGCTGACGCTGAAAATAGTGTGCAGTTTGAGCAGGTTGAAGCCGAGCAGGTAGACGTGGTTGACCCCACTGGAGCCGGCGACTCTTTCTGTGGGGCAGCGCTTGCTGGTCTGACTATCTACATCAATCCAGTGGCCGCGGCTCAGGTCGGTGCTCTTGTAGCATCAAAAAGCATAGAGTACGAAGGGCCGTCTATTTACTTTATAGAGGAGTGAGGCTTATGCTCTTTGTCGTACTGAAGGCGGCTTTCCTTCAGGGTTTTCAGTATGCTTATTAAATTTTCGTTTTCTGGAATATGTGTCTTAGGGTAGTGGAAATTGGTGAATATCCACTGCCCTTTGACGAATTTTACTTCGGGAGTTACTACTGGATCTTTGCCTTTTTTTCCACTCGATACATCAAAAACTTCGACCCAATAGCATTTGTCTTTAGGAATTACTTTGCCAGCAAGGTAACGCGTTGGTGTGTCTTGGCCGTTGATAAAGGGGTCAAAATCAAGGCCGACAATTTCATCAGTCACTTTCGCTGATGCGGCCATGTCTTCTTTTAGCATAGCTAAGAGTGTTGGGCTGAATGAACTGGCTCTTTCTTTGAGAATGCGTTGGTCGCTTGGCACCGGCACATTTTTTGTCATTTGAGGAATGTACCAGGTATAGAAAGATTGGACAAAACCTTTGGCGCTGAGAGCTGACTGCGCGTGGGCACTTGGTATAGCAGCTAGTGACAGCACCAAAGCGATAAGGCTCATAGTTAGGCCGATACCAATTGATTTTCTTATGCTCACTGTCATTCTCATACTCACTGTTATCTCCATGCGCTGTTAAAAGTGATTATTCCAGTTCTATGTGGCCATTATATTTAAGCCAAAACAGCAGGCTGCCTGAAACACAAAACATCAGGAGCAGACAGAAGTAATAGCCAAAGGCGGCGTGAACTTCTGGTATGGCGAAGTTCATGCCATATATTCCGGCGATCAAACTTGGTGGCAGAAACAGTGTGGCAATCATTGTCAAAATAGTAGTGGTCTTGTTTGTGCGCAGGCTCAGGCCTGAGACATAGACATCCATGAGGTTGTAAGACATGGCCCGATAAGTTTCGAACAAGCGAATAACGGCTGCCGCTTCGTCTTTGCGATAGCCTATTTGAATTTTGCCTTTTTCACTCATCAATGGATTTTGCGAACGTTCGAGAGCCAGTAGAACAGTTTCAATAGGCCAGACTTGGTTGAGAAAAATCCAAATCAGCTGTTGGGCGCGGTTAATTAGCTCTAGTTCTTCTTTGCCTGGTTTGAGAATGATTTTGTTCTGAATCTCTTCAAGCCTGGTGCCGCCAAGCTTGAGCAGCTCAACATAGCTGTTGATGACGTCTTGAATGAGCTCGGTGGCGAGTATGTCGACACCATTGTTAGCAAAGTAGGGCCCCTTCTCTTGCAGCTTGTGGCTGACCATGGTGAAAGCGCTGTCGTGGCTAAATTGTCTTGTAATCAAGACTTTCTCGGCCATGAAGAAGTTGATGCTTTCTATGGCGTCAACTTTCTCTGTTATTGAAGGGCGGGCAAGAGTCCAGAATATGCCGTTGTGAAAATCTTCGTAGAAAGAGTCTTTGTGTGGGCCGCGTAGCAATTTCTTTTGCTCGTCGGTGAGGTCGAGAAAGTCACTCATGTGCTTCCAGAACTCGTCGCCTAATGAGCCTGACAGGTGCAGCCAGACAAAGTCTTTTTCGGCGCGCTTTACGGCCAGATCTTCAAAGTCAAAGAAGCCAGCCTCCGCCAGACCGTCTTGATCCATACAGTGAAGCTTAGTACGTAGCTCTAGGGTCTCTGGGAGGCAGGGTTCAAGAGCTAGGGTTTCCTGCGAGAAAGCCATTCTTCCATGGCCAAAAGGCAATTCTTTCACTGACATCCTCAATTAAGTGGCGGAGTGAAAATATAATGGCAGAAAAATGCTCCTGACAATTATTGTCTGCGATTACCAGGTGGCGACAAAACCATCTCGGCGACTCATCATTCTTTGTAGATATTGTTGTGAAACTGGCTTGAAGTGCTGGGTGTTCTTTCTATCGGGATCGCCCAGAATATATTGGCCGTTGGCATCGCGTCCAGCGATATAAATGTAGTGTGGATTGCCTGTATGAGGGTTAATTACTTTAGCTACGGCTGAGTGGCCCATGGCTAGTTCGCGATTTAGGTCGCGCATGGCTTGGTCGCCGACCTTGCCCATGCCATAGTCGTAGGCTTTTGCTTCTAGACCAGTTTGTTTCATTTGGCCAGCTAGTGTGTCTAGGGTTCCTCTGTAACCGATACCGTTGGTGTTTGTCAGGTCTTTCATTGCCTGGGTTTCGCGACCATAGCGCAGTGGCCGACCGAGGCGGTGATCGGCTTTGGCCATGCCGACAGCAAATGCCGAGCAGCTATAGGCGTCGTCTTGGTGCGTATAGAACTTAGAGAGATCCTTAATTGAGCGAACGGCTCCAGGGTTAACGTCGCTTCTGTTTTCAGGTCTTCCGTCTTGGTTGTCGCCTTCTCTGTTTCTCCAGGGAATGATTACTGGATCTTTGGGTTTCTTATCTGTTTGTTGCGGTTGCTTTTCTGGCTCGGCTGGGAAATCAGGCCGACGACGTGGGATTGGCACATTTTCTGGCAATGTAGTTCTATTGTCAGGAGTGACATCTTGTCTGGGTTGTGGTTTTTGCTCTCCTTTTGGCGTAACTTCAGGAGTTGGATTATTCTCGCCTTTTGGCTTCACTGCTTGGTTAGGCACGACAGCGTCCTGGCTAAATTTCGAAATGGTGCTGTCTTTTTCGTTGGCTGTCCACCAGTCACCGCGATAGTCAGCTTTGCTGCCATTTTTCTTGCGCTGTTGTTCAATCTCGCCGTTGCGCTCGACGCCGCGCAGAACCGGATGAGATTTGCCCTGGGCATCAGTGCTTGAAAGTTGTAGCAAATGCACGTCTTTGCCGGCTTCAAGGCTAGCAATTTCAAAGTTGCGAGGCTTGCCGCCATCATTTAATGTGACCTGAACACGGCCATCTTTGCCTTTTTCAGAATCTTTATAGATGGTTGCCATGGCGTCCATCTTTTGCTTGATGGTGGCATCGGGCGATTCTAGCGACTTCTTGGCGTTCTCAAGGCGTTGCTCTTTGGTTAGTTCGGTTGGTTTTGTTTGATCACTTATGGGCGCGACTCTATCTGTACTCGCGGCTGTTTGCTCACCTGGAGTCGTTACCTTGAAGTCTTGCCATCCCTGCAGGGTGAGTTTGGGTATTTCGCTGGTAAGTTTGCCAGGGTCGGCTGGCGTGTATTGTTTGAGCAATTCCACTCTGTCAACGTTCGAAAGGGTGCTGTCGGCAGCACCTTGGTTGGCGTCTAGCTTCTTTTCTGGGATAGGTGTTTGCTGGTCTAAGGGTTTAGTGGTCATCGGTTGCCTCGGACAAATGCAAGAGTGAGTTGTTGCTAACGTAGCGATAGTATGACTTCGACCGTGAAAAAGACGTGAAAGATTGACCCTCTTTGGCTTTAAGCCGTTTTTCTATGTCCTTAACAAATTTCTGGCCTATCGAGTAAGCTAACTAGAGTCAAAATTCAATTGGGGATGTCATGTCGCTTCAGAAAATCAAGGATGCCATAGCTAATCAGAAGATGATTTGTCCTGAGTGCAAGAAACCAATTCAGAAGTGGGAAAAATATGCTGAAACAATTGATGCCGTGCGCGATGGTTTCAACATAATCGAAATCGACTCCAATGCTTCAAGAGTGACACTTACTTGTGGCAATGCTCCCTGCGCTTGGAAAGAACGGTCTGAATATTGGATCGAATACATTATTGAGTAGGCAGTTTTTATTAGGTTCCTGAAAGCGAAAGTTCTAACAGTTCATTTGTATGGATGATATGCGCTTGTCGTGACCGACTGGTGACTGGCTCTTAATTTCGCGGTTTGGCGTCGGAGCCAAATTTTTGTGGCCGCTGGTCATAGAAAGCAATTTCGATGGCCATTGCGGCGCCGCCACCTGCTGCGGCCAAGAAACATAAGATGGCAAGGCCAGGATAGCCAAATATTGTGAATCTGGTGGAGACTTGCATCAGTAGGGCCGCGCCCACTATTAGTGCGGCGAGAATGAGGGATAGACTGACTCGGTTTGCTAATTTTTGAAAGGCATCTACGATCAAGGGCTCATCAATTACTTTCACTGTGAGTTTGTTGTTGGCGGCAAGATCGAGAATCTTATTGATGTGCGAGGGAAATTTCTCGGCAAAGTTCTTAGCTTCTAAAATGCTGGTGAAAAGGTGGCCTGGTGAGACATCTTTGAACATGCGTTGCTGCATTATCTTGGCGGCGTGGCGACGAACTGAGGCATTGGGATCAAAAGTAGGAAAGAGGGTGCGTCCTACTTGATCTAGATTCAATAGAGTCTTACCCAACATGGTCAGCTCGGATGGTACTCGAATGCCGCAGTCGCCCGCCGCTCGAGTAATATCGAGCACCACTCGACCAATTTGCATTTGCTCAATATTTTCACCGCCACTGGTTTGCACTAAGTCGGCAATTTTTTTGCGACAGGCCGTTTCGTCAAAATTGTCTCTGCGAGCACCAATGTCTATGGCTGTATCAGCGGCTGCCTCAGAGCGACCCTCACTGATGGCCAGTATCAGTTGCAAGAGTCTACCCTGCATTGATGGAGTTAGGTAGGCCACCATGCCCAGATCAAGCAGGCCGATTTTGTTTTCTTTGGTAAGTAAAACATTGCCCGGATGAGGATCGGCATGGAAGAAGCCGTCTACTAGAATTTGTTGAAGATAGGCTGCAAATGCCTCTTCTGCCAGTGCTTCTCCATCTATTTCAAGCAATTCTAGTGCGGTGACATTGGTGATTTTTTTACCATGGATGAATTCCATGGTCAGTACTTTTGATGAACTGAAATCATTTATGGGGGCTGGTACTACTATCATTTCGAAGGCGCGCAGATTGTGTTTCATGGTCTCAAGGTTATGAGCTTCTTTGCGATAATCTAACTCGGCAAGAATGCTCTTACTAAATTCCTCCAGCATCAAACCATATTCATAACGCTTGCCCGCTTCAGTGTGAGCATCATAGAAGTCGGCTATATCACTCAGTATGTGTAGATCTTGAATGATACTTTCGCGAATTCCTGGCCTTTGTACTTTCACTGCTACTTCTCTTCCATCTCTCATCACCGCATGGTGAATCTGACCTAAGGAGGCTGCTGCTACAGGTACTTGATTGAATTGCGAGAACGCTTTCGATAGCCGCACACCTAGCTCATTGACGATTGTCTTTTCTACTTCGGCAAAGGCAAAGGGTTCACACTTATCTTGCAAGCGAGAAAGTGCATCAATATATATTGGTGGTAAAAAGTCTGGCCTGGTAGAAAGGAGTTGACCTAGCTTGACGAAGGCAGGGCCCATTTTTTCTAGGTCGGTGGCGAGTTCTGTGGCCTTTGCTGGAGCGTCAGTTGAAGGAGTGGTCTCAGAAAGCATGGCTTGATCGATGCCGGCGTACTTTACCAGATCAGAGTTACCGTATTTGAAGAGCAGCATACCAATGTCTTTGTAGCGTTTGAGGTTCTCTGGGCTAATCTTGATGCCTATTGATTGACCACCTTGCTTCATTTCGTTGTTCCTCAATTCCGTCAATGCTGCTTTTGCTATGCTTGGCTGTTCATTTTGCTGAAAGACTGGAAAAGTCGCAGTTCGTTCCCTATGATGGGTACTGAAGATTAATTAGCTGCGTAATCACCACACTGACAGGGGGCCTTGCTGGTTGTCAGCAGCTGTGGCCTCCACTAACATTCTTGTCAGCTAATCACATCTAACCTTATTTAAATTGCTGAAGGAGGCACTTCTTGGCAGTATCCGACGAACCTAAACAAGTCTTTCTTGGTGGAGCTTGCGGTCTGACTACTTGGCGCACAGATATCACTATTCCTCTAATGGAAGCTGCCGGGGTCACTTATCACAATCCCCAGATGCCTTTAGGTGCCTGGAAAGAAGACGACCAGTTCGACGAGATGCGGCGCAAAGATGAATGTCTTGTGCAGTTGTTTGTCATTAATGGTGATACCAGAGGTGTGGCCTCGGTTGCCGAAGTCGCATACTTAATTGGTGCGCGCAAGCCTGTTGCTATAGTAATGGAAGATATTAAAGCCGATGCTAATGTCTATGGTGCGATTGTCGATTCGGTGCAAGCTGATGATCTCAATCGCGGTCGCATTTATGTTAGAGCCATGGCCGATCGACATAATGTGCCGATCTTCACAGATATTGCTGAAGGTACCAAGCACTGTATTGCTTTAGTTAAGAGCTTAGAGGGATCTCTCACCCTGTCTCAGGTTAACGCTGCTCTGAGCGAAGTGAAATTTGCTAATCATGTTTTTCAGTCAGAAGAAACCATGGGAGGCTTCCACATCTGGATTACGGCGATGGAGAAGTGCACCTATACAGGCGAACCATCTTTACAGGAGGGGCGGCGCTGGTTTGTCTCGACTGGCTGTACGCCATCAGATGTAGTGCGTACTGCATTTAAAGCTGTGGCCACTTGGGCTGAGCATGAGACTCGTGAAGAATTTAAATATAAGGGTGTGCGGGTTTTTAGCCCCCATTTAGAACTGAATAATTTGGTTGCTCGGGGAGCTGGTAAATCACCTGGTAGCAATTCTTTCGAAGAGGCTCCAGATAAGGACCCGACAAGTGTCTCTACCAGCCAAAAGTCTGGTCAACCGTGCTCAGTCTAGGCATAGTCTATTTGTAGTTTGAAAGCATTTTAGGTGAAGACAACGCAAGAGCTACCAATAGTTGATGCCAGTGCTTATTTTGCCGCTAGGATGCAGGGGGCAAAAGCTAGTGCTGAAGCACTAAGTTTAGGCCGCCAAATTAAAGAGGCATGCCATTCGGTTGGCATGTTCTATCTTGTTGGTTACGATATTGATCAAGCCTTAATCGATGCTGTAATGCACCAGTCTGCGCGGTTCTTTGCTAGCAGCCAGAGTGATAAAGATGCTATCTCTATCAAGAATTCGCCTCAGTTTCGTGGTTATGGTCTGCTCAAAAACTATCGTGATTGGCGAGAGCAGATTCATATTGGAGTTGAGAGTTCTTTTGCTGAGTTGAGCGATACTGTGCCTTCCGTATACTGGCAGCTCTGGGGCAAGAACCAGTGGCCCGCTTCAACCGATAGCGGCGAGTTTAAGTCTTGTGTTTTAAACTATTTTGCGGCCGTTGAATCACTGGCGCGCACTCTATTGAGTTTACTGGCAGAGGCCTTAGATAAGCCAGCTGACTTTTTCACCGAGCGCATGAAAGATCGGCCCTATCTCTTGATGAAGGCTATGTCTTATCTGCCCCAAGAAAAAAGAGACGCTGATGCGTCTTCTCAAATGGGGGTGACTGCCCATTGCGATTGGAGCTGGCTGACTTTTCTCGTACAAGATGATGTTGGTGGCTTAGAGGCTCAAGACATTGATGGCAATTGGCGCAAGGTCAATCCGCTGCCGCGTTCAATTGTGGTCAACACTGGTGAATTGCTTGAAATTGAGACTGGTGGCTACCTTCGCGCTAGTCCGCATCGGGTTATTAATGAGCGCATTGATCGTCAGCGATATTCTGTGCCTGTATTTATCAATCCAGCTCTTGATGCTCCGATTTTGCCGGGTGCTAACAATTTTGATTGCGCGCCTGCCGCTTATGGCGAAGCCCATGTGCACAAGGTAATTAGACCAGGCACGACTCTTGCTTCTTTTATTTTTGGTGATAGCGAATTCGAACGCAAAGCCAATGGCGTTTGGTGTTATGAACCGGAATGTGTTTCGGCCCTATAAATGCCTGGCACCAAAACTTAGTCTTTTATGGGGCGACCGGGATAAGAATGAACTGTCGGTGCTAAGTTTGGATCTAATGCTACTCTTTCATCAAAGACGAAGCATTCACCTTGCCAGTGGTCACCACCAACTTTTTCGAAATAGCCCAAAATACCGCCCTGCAGCTGATAGACATGGGGAATGTCAATCTCGGCCATGTATAAAGCTGCTTTTTCGCAGCGGATTCCGCCGGTGCAGAATGAAACTATAGTTTTGTCTTTCAGATCTGACTGTTCGCTGACCGTCTGCTTTATGGCATCGGGAAATTGACTGAAGCGCTCGATATCAAATGCCAGTGCATTGGTAAACGTGCCCATCTCAACTTCAAAGCCATTGCGTGTGTCTAGCATTACTACTGGTCTGCCCTCATCATCAAAGCCTTGGTCAAGCCAGGCCTTCAGTTGGGCTGGTTCTACATGGGGCGCCCGGGCTGCCTCAGGCTTGATCATAGGATGGCGCATGGTGATAATTTCTTTGGCTATGCGCACAATCATGCGACCAAAAGGCTGGTTCTCAGAAAAGCTTTCTTTGATTTCTAAGGGTACGAAGCGCTCACCAAAACTAGGTTCGCTTTGGAGAAACTCAATAAATTTGGTAATGCCATCTTTGCTACCGGCAAGAAATAAGTTGATGCCTTCGGTGGCCAATAGAACGGTACCTTTGAGTCCAAGCCTGTCGCAGCACTCTTTAATCAAGGGCTGGAAGGCCGCAGGCTCTGGGATACCCACAAACTTATAGGCGGCGATATTGACAATCTGCATTGGCATATTATACCTCTGCGAGCTTCAGGGGGAACTTTTATGCCTTTGTCCAGTCTCACATTTCGTCAACTATTGAAAGTTCAGTTTTATTGAGGCCGACCAAATGCTAAATATCTACGTCCCTGTAAAGAGAGTGTTTCCATTCTTAGCTATTTTGCTCTTAGGCGGCTGCGCTGCTCAAAATGGAGCGGGTACAACTTCCTCTACAACAGGCACCGATACCTACAAAGAACAAACCACTACAACTGTTTCAGTAGACCGGGCAACTGGTGCGGAAAGCCGAAATACCACTACTCAAATTATTACTCCTGGTGACGAGCATCGTGCCCAGGTCAATATTGATACTACTCGCGGTGCCAACACTGTCATAAAAGTTGATGCTGATGGTGACAACTTCAGGGCCGAGACTGAGACAGGCTATGCGGACCCTGGCAGCACCACTCACATACGGGCGCCACTATTCAAAATGGACAAAAACAGTGAATCTGGTTCTGTTCACATTAAGCTGCCCTTTATCCATATTGATAAAGATCCCGGCGGCTCAGCCCGGGTGGATATTGGCCGTCACCACTAGGCTTACTGGGCCGGGCCCCAGAAGGCCTCTGCCGGGCCTTTATCTCCCCTGTTCATCAACCACATTTGGTTGCCATAATCATAGTGCCACCATTCATAGTGGTAGTTTTCAAAACCTACTGATTTCATGGCCCAATACAATAGTCGGCGATTGCCTCGGGCTTCTAGCTCGGAGGTACTTTGATTTTTGTATTTTGCCGTTTCAAAATAATCGCTGTGGCTGACTTCAGCATCATCATCGAAGATGCTGCCCATGTAGAGCAGTTCGCCAGTAGCTTTGCGTCGCAGGGTTAAGTCGACAGCGCCACCGGTGCAATGGGTGGGCCAGGTAGTTG
>Ga0075444_10001293_pt1 | contig 15288 bp, 9 predicted proteins | sample CoawatmetaG01DNA_FD_76836 | JGI IMG/M metagenome (GOLD analysis project Ga0075444, IMG submission 76836) | Marine microbial communities from the West Antarctic Peninsula - Coastal water metaG017-DNA | ecosystem: Environmental > Aquatic > Marine > Coastal | place: Atlantic Ocean: West Antarctic... | reverse complement strand
TTATATTTTTGATACCCATGATGATTGGCTGCCTACTGTCGAGGCCGACCATAGGCTTACTAATATTATGCAAACGTACTGGATTAACTTTGCTACCACGGGTAATCCTAACCAGTTGGACTTGCCGGTGTGGCCAAATTACTCGGCCAAGAATCCTAATATTTTGTCCTTGGGTGATAAATTGTTTTCATCAACCCACCCCAGTCAAAAACTATGTGAGTTTTTAGCGCCGAGCTAATGGTTAATTAGGTCAAACAATGTCCGGCATTTGATAGCATTGGTAGTATTACTTTGGGTTTTGTGAGCTCCAAATTAGCTTGCTCCTTTTTGTTTCGACATGTGTGTTATCAAATCAATGTGTTTTATTACACTTAAAATAAGTAAGGAAGAGGTCATCAGACCATTTGATGGTATCGCAATGATTCCAATTATTGACATTTATCTTAATAGTTATTCAATTTAGCTAAAACCATATTCCCAACGTTGACTATGATTTGCGCCCACGCAACAATACTGTTTAACTATTATTTAAAATACTTTTAGTAATCTTTTGCGCGATGACAGTATTCGTCATCAATAATAATTTGCAGCTATAGTTGGGTGTAATTTTTAGAAACTTAAAGAATCAAAATCACATATGAGTCTACGACAAACTAATAAAGATATCCGGAAAAAGCACATTGTTAAGAATGCCGCTCGACTTTTTTCTTCGGTAGGTTATGACTTGACTGCAATAGAGATGGTGGCAGAGCGTTCTAACGTATCCCCTGCAACCATCTATAATAATTTTGATGACAAAATAGGGCTTTTGCTTGCGGTATTAATTGACGAATCAGAGGATATTCAACAAATTAGCAAGCGGCTCATTGTTAATCGTCAAGCGAATGACGTTACTGTAATTTATCGCTTGATTGAGCTCTATGTGGATCATCCTATGGAGTTTATGAATAAGTCCTGTTGGCGGCAAGCGCTTGCTGCGTCCACCGCTTCTTCAAACAAAAAGTTTACGCAAGAATATCAAAATGTTGATAATCAACTAAAGAGCCTGCTGATTGATGTTATGCATGAACTCCACCAGGAACAAGTATTTAGAACAGAGGCGGACGTTCAATCATTAGGGGAACTTATCTGGAACAATGTTAATCAGATGTTCACAGATTTCATTTCAGACGAGGTCATGCCTTTGGTGGAGTTAAAAAATGCGATGAAGAGGCAAACTGAGGCCATAATCGTGCTTGCCGAGGAGTAGGCTTAAGACCTTCATGAAGCTCCTTTGAGGCACCAAATTAAGTTTAAGATGCCTTGTAAATGGCACCCAACCTAAGTGTAAGTTGGATGTGCTCTAGGGTTGAAATATCTTCAAAAGGACCGTCGGTTACGGTAATTATGTCGGCAAATCTTTCTACTGAAATATAGTTGGTAATACTTTTTTCTTTTATCAAAGTGTCTGCGTTTCGCTAATGGGAAGCACAATATGTGACGGAGTTTTTTCCGACCGATAAATCTTCTGGGTCGCTTTCTTATAATCTTTCTTTTTAGCGTGATAAATATCCATAAATTGCTGGGGATTACGGTCATAAGCTGGGAACCAGGAGCTGTGCACCTGCAACATAATGCGATGACCTTTTTTAAAGGTGTGGAACTTATCCCAGATATTAAATGAGATTGGTGTTACCTCATTAGGGGTCATTGGTTCAGGATTGGAATAATCATTACGATATTTTGCACGCATCGTTTCTACTCCCACTAACATTTGGTAGCTACCCATTCGCACATCAGTGGGATTGGGTTCTGCATCGCGTGTGTCCCCTGGGAAAACATCGATCAATTTCACAAAGAAATCCGAGTCAGTGCCCGAGGTGGAGGCAAACAGGTTTACCAGTATTGGGCCGGCAATTCTGATGTCCTCCTCCAGCACTTCGGTTTGGTATACCAATACATCGGTACGTGTAGACGTAGCTCGCTGGTCCTCAATCATCCAAGTATGACCTGGCCAGCCGGCGGTAAAATCAGATGTAAAGGGCACCGGCTTATTGGGATCACTGATGTAGTCATCAGCGGCAGTTTTCTTCGTATTTGGTTTGTCAAACGAGAGTTTTCCATCAACATGGAAATAGAGATTTTTAGTTCTGTTGTTTTTTGGTGGCCATTGGTCAAACCGATGCCAACGATTACCGCCGGTTTCAAATACGATAGCCTCGTTAGCATTCCAATTACCTTCTCCCTTTAAGTGATAGCGAAAGAAAGGCGACACAATATGCTTTTGGTAGTATTCCGAAGTCTTGGACCCAAACTGAATATCACCCAACGAGGAACCGTCACCTCGAAATGCCCATCCACCATGACGCCAAGGTCCGGATACAAATGTACTCTGGTTATTTGGATTACGCTTTTCAATTTCTTGATAGATGGATACAGGACCATAAAAGTCTTCGGCGTCAAACCAGCCTGCCACATTTAGAATTGGGTGTTTGATATTATCCATATATTGCAACGCATTCTGACGTTGCCAAAATTCATCGTAGTTGGGGTGATTAATAAAGTCTTTCCAAGCGGGTACTCTGCCGTTAAAGTATTTCTTGTTCAGTTCTGAGGTTGGGCCGGCGCTTAGGAAAAACTCGTAACCCCATGAGGTGCCATAGACGAATGGTTCTGGGTTCTTTGCCGTTGGTCTATCACGTTGTTGCGCAGTATGATTCATCCAGGCGAAAGCATAGGTAAGTCGAAAAGCGCCATTGTGGTGCCAGTCATCACCAATAAACATATCGGAGGGAGATGCCTGAGGGGAAGATGCTTTTAATGCAGGATGCGCATCGATCATCCCTTGCAGCGTTGTCCAACCAGCGTAGGAAACACCCCACTGGCCTACCCGACCATTGTGGCCTTGCACATTATTAACCAGCCACTCAATTGAATCGTAATTGTCCGTACTTTCATCAATAGCCATCGGATCGCTCTTATCCTGGCGAATACTGCGAATCACCTCAAAATTACCTTCGGACTTATAAGTACCTCGAATATCCTGAAGCACAAAAATATAACCGTCTTGCAGCATCTCTAACGACGGAGTCAGCTTTTTAGTTAGTCGGTACTCTTTTCCGTAAGGCTGAATGGAGTAGGGCGTTCGATAAAACAGTATGGGATAGTCCTTCGACTGATCTTTTGGTGAGTAAATTGCTGTAAAAAGCTTTACCCCATCTCGCATGGGGATCACTACTTCAGACTTATCGTAATACGCCTTTACATCATACTGTTCAATATCGGCGTGAATATTGGTCTGGCCATCCTGCGATATGGCTATATTAGATGCTTCGGCGGTCTTAACTATATTCTTTTCCGTTGAAAGCTCTTTAGCCTGCACGAAGCTAGTAATAGATAGAGTAATAATGGTAGTAAAAGTTAAAAAACTATTATTCATACTGTTTTCTCTTATGGTTAATCTAATCCTGACTTAAGATAAGGGCCATATAAATATTTCTCCTCTCAAAAATATCATTGAGCTCTATAAACTTAGTCCGAATTTGCCATATCTGGCGCTATCTGCAGTAATTGTCGGTATACATAAAAATAAATATACAAAGCCACAGCGGTGGACAGGGCACATAATCATAACGGAGCTGTAACCCAGTTGGTAGGATAGCAATATGCCAGCCATAGTGGGTGCAATCGCCTGTGCTGCACCCTGACAGGCTGGCACCATTGCCGCATAACGACCCGAATGATCAATGTTGGAGAGTGTTCCCAACTGGAATACATCGATAAATATCCAGAAAAAACTAAAAGAAAATATGCTGAAGACAAAAGTTATGGCATCCACTCTAATGGCTAAGATAAGCATGGTTACAATCATAACGGCCAAGGCAAAAAGCAAGGGTTTTGACTGTCCAAATCTTCTGGCCAGCCAGAGAGCTAAAAGAGTACCGGTAAGACTAAATATTTGTCCCCAAGTTAGGGTCCCAGAGATGAATGTTGAGCTCAGATCTGCCGCCACACCTGCGCGTTCAATAAATGCCCAATAGCCGCCTACTAGGAGGTAAAAGCTGAACACAGCAACCAAACATAGGCGTGGTAGTATTTCAGGTATCTTTGACTTAGCAATTGATATATCCACTTCAGTCACCGCTGTTATTTCATCTGTTTCTTGAGCACAATAACGAGGAAGTAGTGGCAGAATTAGCAAAATCGGCACAGCCTCAAACAGGTAAAACATAAACAAGCCATTCACACCCCACCTTTCAGTAATAATTGGGAAGCTATAAAAAATAAAAGCATTCATTAACACCAATACAAAAAGTAAAATACTAAATGTTCGCGCAGCGTTGTGACTTCCTGCAAGGCTTGCGGTACATGTGGAGTAACATATACCCGCTCCAATGCCTGCGCAGAGGCGACTCATCATTAGTGGAATAAGTTCTGTGTTTTGAGTAGATAAATAATTGGCCAGTATTACCAGTGACAACCCAATTGCAGCTAGAACTCTGCGATTAGTGGTGACTACAAAAAGTGAAGTGAGCACTGAGCCTATTAATAATCCTGTCATATCAGAAGATGCTAGCCAACCTAATTCTTTCTCACTAAAGCCGAGAGAGTCAGCCATAGAGCCGACCAGTAATGGCATACCCATGGCAACACCGGTGCCAGCGAAGCCAAGAATAACAGCAGCGAAAATTGCCGCTGGCTGGTCAAAATCACTTATCTTTTCAGGCGGAATACTTTGATGATCGCTAGATATTGATATATTTTCCAAAGTTACGTCCTTTGCTGTTGTAGTTAATTATGCTTTGGGTATTCAGCTTCAAGCGCAGGTAAACCCAAAAGGCTGTCAGCGATTTTTTCAGCTATCATTATTGTAATGGCGTTTAGATTGCCTGCGGGAATGGATGGAATAATTGAGGCATCCACAACTCGTAAATTATTGAATCCATGAACCTTGCCAGCCTCATCGGTAACTGCCTCATCATCAGTACCCATGCGACATGTTCCACAGGGATGATAGTTTGACTCAATATGTGCATAAGCCCATTGCATAATATCTTGATTGGACTTCAACTGATGTACTCCGGATAACTCTGGTGTTAGACGACCATTCCATGCAGGCTGTTGAAATATTTCCCGAGTAGCTTTAATAGCTGCGATCGTAATATCTTGATCATAATGAGTGCTGAGATAATTGAACTGAAATTTAGGTGCTTTTGTTGGATCGGCGCTTTCAATCCATAGCTTACCGCGACTAGTCGGCCGCTGTAAGCTTGTAAAGCATTGGTATCCGGGTTCAATCGTGATGCCCTCAGGAGCAAAGTCCCCTTTCATGGCAATACACTCCATTTGTACATCTGGTATTGTCTCATTTTCGGTTAGACATAAAAAAGCGCCCACTTCGAAGTGATTTGAGATCCCAAGTCCTCGTTTGGCTAGCAACCATTCCATACCAATTTTTAAACGTCCAAAATAACTCAGTTTTGATGCAAGCGAGTCATGCGAGTTCGTTACACCATAATCAAAGCACCAAGCAGGGTGATCTTGAAGATTTGAGCCAACACCGGGCATATGCTGACGCACCGATATCTCGGTGTCCGCAAGCATATTTGCATCTCCGATACCGGCAAGCATAAGTAGTTGAGGTGACTGAATTGCACCTGCTGATAGAATTAGTTCACCTGCTACCTCAATGGAAAAGTTTTCGCCTCGCCGATTGAGATGAACTTTCACCGCATCTGCTCCAGAAAATTCTATTGCAGTACAACGCGTCTCTAAGAGAATTTCTAGATTGGGTTTATCTGGTTGGTCGTATAAATACGCTTGAGATGCGCTGTGCCTTATACCGTTGGCAACATTTCTTTGAGTTTTGTGTACCCCAATTTGGCTTGCGCCATTATGATCATTATTTAACGCTAGGCCATATTCATTTGAAGCTTGAATAAATGCCTGAAAAAGAGGGTTGCTAGCCTCCGCTTTGATAACGTTGGTGGGTCCATTTTTACCTCGATATGCAGAGTCGCCATGCCCACAGTTTTCACTACGCTTAAAATAAGGCAGGCAGTGGGCATAGGACCAGTTAGTAAGGCCACAATCACTCCAATGGTCGTAGTCGGCTCTATTGCCTCTCACCCAGTTCATACCGTTGATGGATGATGAGCCACCCAGGACTCTTCCGCGAGGAGTATAAGGCCCTTCGGTAGAGTCAGTAAAATGCTCAATTTCAGCAAAAAACTTCCAGTTATAGCGATCTTTCATCAAAGGAATACCAAGTCCAGCAGGCATTTGGATAAAAATATTTCTATCGCTTGCCCCAGCTTCAATCAAAAGCACCTTGTTAGACTTATCTTCTGTTAGGCGAGCGGCTAAAACACTGCCGGCCGAGCCTGAGCCAACAATAATATAATCATAGACGGATAGTGTCGGGCGTTTTACAAACGTGGGCATTGTGTATATTTCTCCATTTGGTGCAGCCTTTTCGCCCAAATTGGTTCCGGACAAGCGATATAATTTATATTCATAACAAACATAAATTACTTCAAGTTCAGGGCTAAATTCACCAGAGATGATGTTTGTCTATTTGTTGTTGATTTTAATTCATTGAGAGACATGCCCTCGCTAGATATAAAATCAGTAAACATTTGATCAACGTTATTCCAAATGATTGCTCCCAGCGATGCTGGATCTACCTGGGAGACGAAAGTATGTTCTTTTTGCAGGGCATGCATTAAATCAATGAGCTGGTGTTTTAGTCTCTTATCCACATTTTGATACTCTTGGGTAAACTTTTTATTAGAAGATGCTGTTGAGGCAGCAAGTGCTTGTCGCCAACATGATTTATTCATAAATTCCATTGGGTGATCGACATACAGTTCAATCAACCGATAAATAATATTCACATCAGCCTGTTTGCGCTCAGCAATAAGTTGTTCGCCAATACGTTGAACTTCTTCTCCCTCCTCTATCAAAACAGCGAGTAAGAGCCCTATTTTATTTTCAAAATTATTATAGATTGTGGCAGGAGACATATTAGATCGCTTTGCCACCATGTCTATCGATGTAAGATCATAACCAATCGAAGAAAAAAATCGAGCAGCGTTTGCAACTACTTGTTTTTGTCTATTGGCTTTATTAATTTGTCTAAGGCTCATAATTTTTTATGGTTCATCTGCTATAAGAATAATTATCAAATTGTAGTTGACTACAATTATAATTACAATTAATATAAAAAAAGATCAACAAAATAAGCTATTTGTGATACTTAGTCTAAATCTATTAATATAGTTATCTATACTTATTTTTGTACTCAATTTTATTATGGTAGCTGTTATAAGGTATGTTTCATTGACCAAATTAGGGGGGACAACATGACAACGAATAAAAAATCCAAATTAGTAGCGATAGTAGGCTGCCTGTCTTTAGGGAGTTTTAGTGCGTACGTGACTGGCGCAGAGGGATCAGTGCTAGAGGAAATAGTCGTGACTGCGACAAAACGAGGTGATACTAGTACCTTAGATATTCCAGCAAGTATCTCAGTTGCCAATGAAGATCAGATTAGTAAGCGTGGCTTAGTTGGTATGGACGACTTTTTGCGGTCATTACCGTCCACTAATTTTTTAGATCGGGGAGCGGGTCGCAATGGCATTATTATCCGCGGTGTGACTGCATCTCCACAGGATGATATTGCTGTCGGTATTTACATAGATGAAACACCAGTGACCGGGATGGGTAATGAATTCGGTGGCAATCCAGATCTAAAATATGTTGATATGCAGCGAATTGAAGTGCTGCGTGGTCCCCAAGGCACCTTATACGGTGATGGGTCGATTGCAGGAACAGTTCGGGCAATTCCTAACGCCCCAGACCTGAGTGACTTCGCAGCAGAGATTGCAGGGTCCTCTTCATCGACCACCGATTTAGGTGGTAAGAATACCATGATGCGAGGTACGCTTAATTTACCTGTTGTAAAGGATAAGTTTGCCATTCGTGTAGTTGGTTATGACTATGACAACAGTGGTTACTACCAGAACGTCGCCGGTGATGATATGGCTAAGGCGGTGTGGAAAGATGCTTTTGGAGGTATTGTTGCGAACGCTGAAGCTGGCAGTGATCAGTACACTGGCGGGCGGGTGACAGCTCTCTGGCAGGTTAGTAATGATTTTAACGTAACGCTAAGTCACCTCACTCAAGATATAGCGCAATCAGGTATTCCAGAGTCAATGTTAGTGCTCGGAGGTACCCGCAGAAATCCTTTTCAAAAGCAAGACGGAAGTGGTGAGTCGCTGGGCATCGATTTAGATGTGACTAATCTCAAAATGAACCTTGATATGGGTATGTTCTCGCTTTTTTCTTCTACTTCGATAGTGGAATCAAAGACCTTACAAGATCGTGATGTTGGCGCTTATTTTGGGCCGTTGTTGGACGTTGATGATATCCCAATGTATCTGACTGATTCGGCAGTTGCTGAACAATTTACTCAGGAATTACGAGTAAATACTCATCTAGATGGGCCTTTGCAGTTCTTGTTGGGTGCTTTTTATCAAGATTACGAGAGGACACGCCGTCAAGATATTCAATTTGAAGGAACCTCGGTGCTAGATCCTTTTGAAGGCGCCTTGCTGTTTGACAGCTTGGTTGCAGAGAACTTAAAGCAGCTGGCATTTTTTGGTGAGGCCTCATTTGATCTAACAGATAAGTTAACCGCTGTTGCTGGTGTTCGACATTATGACTACGACAAGGACTCGCCAGACGTCAATGATGGTGTTTTCAATGGTGGGTATTCGACTTCCTTTGTAGAAAACAATGACTCGGGCCAGACTTACAAACTTAGTTTGAATTACAGGGCTGATGAATCAACGTCCTTTTACGGAACGTTTGCGCAAGGATTTCGTCTAGGCGGTCCTCATCCCCTTATCCCATCCAGTATATGTGACACTAGCATGGTACCAGATCAGATTGATTCAGATGAGCTGGATAGCTTCGAAGTCGGAGCAAAGTTTGCCTTTGCGGATGGACGTGCAACACTCAATGTCTCTGCTTTCCAAGTTAATTGGACGGGCATCCCGGTAAAGCAGATTCTTGAATGCGGTTTTGAAATGACCGCTAATGCAGGAGAAGCGAGGAGTAGAGGTGTGGAAGTCGACGGCCAGTTGTTGTTGTCTGATCTTTGGCGGCTTGACTATGGGCTATCACGTACGCAGGCGGAGCTAACTGCAGACAGTGCGCCACTTAGCGCTAAATCGGGCGATAGACTTCCTGGATCACCTGAATTCCAAGCTTCTCTTGGCGTACAGGCTGACTTTGATATGGCGGGTCGTCCAATGTTTGCAAGAGCTGATATAGCGCATATAGGTGAATACTTCAACAACTTACAGCAGACCGGTCTGGCTGCCGGTGGCTTCACCACCGTCAATCTATCGCTTGGTGCGGAGATTAGCGACTCTGTGTCGGTAGATTTCTTTGCTCGTAATCTCACCAATGAAGATGGTCTTACGTGGATTGAAACAGAACTGGGAGATGGTCGTGCCAACTATATCCGCCCCCGAACGATTGGCATTGAAGTACGTGCTCGTTTTGGTCAATAAGTAAATACATTAAGTCAAAAAATATCACTCTTTTGCAAGGTTATGGACGATACTTGCTGAGGGTGATATTTTAATTTTGTTTATGCAGTGGTTGGTTTCATGGCGTAATCTTTACGCGTGACTATTTTTTATTAGTACCCACGAGGCAGAAATGTACTCTCCACAAGTTTTGAAAACCAGAGCATTACAAATCCTACTAGCGGTTCTCTCCACTTTATTTTGGAGTACCGCAGCATTCACTAAAGAGCCAATTTCGGCAAAAGATGTATTTAAGATTGCTTATGCATCGAATCCGGTTATGTCACCAGATGGAAAGGCCATCGCGTTTGATCGCTACTATATGGATATCATGACTGATCAGCGTAAGAATGATCTATGGGTTATCGATTCTGATGGTAAAAATATGCGGCAGATATCGAAAGGTTTTGATGCTGTTGGATCGGCTGCATTCACGCATTCTGGAAATGCCATCGCATTTGTCGCCTTTAAGGGAGACACATCCCATATCTACGTGCAGGAGTTGGGCTCGTCTAAGAGATTAGAATTGGGTGGAGATCTTTCAGATCCAGCTAATCTAGCCTTTTCACCCGACGGTAAATGGTTGGCATTTACCATGTCGGTTGCCTACAAACCGGAAACCATGGGTAAGCTTCCTCCTCCACCAGAGGGCGCCCAATGGGCGGAACCTATCCTGGTTGAAACGCGGAGTCAGTTCAGATTGGACGGAGCTGGTTATTTACCATTCAGTGTTCATCAAGTATTTTTAATATCCACAGAAAGGGGTGCCGCTGAGCAATTGACACAGGGCCAGCAAGATCATAATAGCCCTCTGGAATGGCTGCCTGATTCTTCGGGTCTATTGCTCAGCATTAATTTTAAAAATAATGTTAATAAGCCATGGGATACTGACATTGTCAGGCTAGATTTAAAAACACGCCAACTCACTGCGCTCACGATCCAGTTGGGCCCAGATTCGGCACCGAAGATCTCTCCCGATGGTGAACGACTAGCTTGGGTTGGGCACGCAGACAGGTCTAGCCCATACCATGAACTTCAGCTTTATTCTGCAAAGCTGGATGGATCAGATATGCGCGAATTGACGTCTGGTAACGACTTCAGTGTTATCGATTTCACCTGGCATCCAGATAATCAGCGGTATTACGTCCAGTATGAAGATCGAGGGAAAAGTATTTTGGCGCTACTTTCCGCTGACGGCTCTGTTTCAGTACTGACTGACAAGCTTGCTGGTTGGGAGTTGGATCAACCCTATGTCCTGGGTCAATTTTCAGCTAGTGGCGGAGTTGCAGCTATCACTCTGGGTGATACCACAAAGCCAACAGAACTGGGTATTGTTGACCGTCTTGGGCAGGTAAAGATGATCACTGACCTCAATCGTTCCCTGCATGATTCTGTACAGTTTGCCACGGTTGAGGAGCGCACACTTAAGTCCAGCTTTGACCAGCGCGAAATACAGTATTGGGTAATGCGTCCTCCGAACTTTGACAGCACTCAATCCTACCCCATGATGCTGCAAATACATGGGGGCCCTTGGGCGGCCTATGGCCCCCAATTTGCGGCCAATAACCAACTATATGCGGCGGCAGGTTATGTGGTGGTATACGGCAATCCTAGGGGCTCTACCGGTTATGGTGCGGAGTTTGCCCATACCATTGATTTTAATTTTCCAAGTCGTGACTATGACGATCTAATGGACATGGTTGATGCAACAGTTGCCATGGGTTTTGTTGATGAGGATCGGCTCTATGTTACTGGAGGCAGTGGAGGAGGGACGCTCACCACTTGGATCGTGGGTAAAACAGATCGCTTTCGTGCAGCCGTAGCGGTTAATCCAGTCATCAATTGGACCACTTCTGCCTTAACATCTGATATTGATAAGCTTATAGCTAGTTACTGGTTTTCTGATCTACCTTGGGAAAATCCAGAGGATTATTGGTCATATTCTCCACTTTCGTTAGTTGAGAATGTGGCCACGCCCACCATGCTTATTACTGGAGAGGAGGATTGGCGCACTCCGATTTGGGAGGCAGAGCAGTTCTTTAATTCTCTCCAGATTACAGGTATTGATACGGCTTTAGTCCGAGTACCCGGTGCTAGCCACTGGATTGAATATCGACCCAGCCATTTGATTGCCAAAGTTAATGCTATTTTGGCTTGGTTTGAACGCCACTCGAAACCTACCGATGCCGTCTTAAAAAAATAGTATTTGATATTACAACTTTCCTCTCATACCAGTTTCCGGTTTAAGGCTAATGGACAGTTATTGTATTAACTGAAAGGCATAATTTATGTGGAGATAAGGGATAACAGTGATGAGAAATAAATACAATTTAGACTCGTTTTATATCAATGGAAATTGGCAACGTATAAGAACTTCTGGGAACGTCGTTGATATTATCAATCCAGCTAGCAACGATATTATTGGGTGTTTGACGCTTGGCGATGCTAAGCATGTTGATGAAGCAGTGTTGGTTGCTAAGAAAGCACTCAAGACTTTTCAAATTACCTCCAAAGCAGAGCGTCTTGAATATCTAGAGAAAATTCTTATGGGCTACAAAACACGTTATGAGGATTTTGTTAAAGCTATCTCTCTTGAAATGGGCGCTCCAATTAATCTCTCTAGAGAGGTTCAGGCCCATACCGGAATTGAGCATCTTGAGTCAACAATTCAAGCTCTCAGGAATTTTGATCTGTCAGAGTCGTATTCAGAATATAGTCTCCACCATGAGGCTATTGGTGTGTGTGGTTTGATAACGCCCTGGAATTGGCCGATCAGTCAATTGGTGGCTAAGGTTGCTCCTGCAATCGCAGCTGGCTGCACCATGGTGGTTAAACCATCGGAGTTCTCATGCTTGTCAGCGCAGTTATTTGCTGAGGTCATTGATCAGGCAGGCTTACCTAAGGGTGTTTTTAACTTAGTTTATGGAGAGGGGCCGACAGTAGGAGCTGCTATTAGTCATCATCCTGATATTGATATGGTGTCATTTACCGGTTCGACGCGCGCTGGCATTGCCGTAGCTCAGGCGGCCGCCATTACTGTCAAACGTGTGTGTCAGGAATTGGGAGGAAAATCACCAATGATTTTGACCGAGGGGATTGATCTTGAAACTGTTGTTCCTGAATGCGTATGGCTGTGTATGGAGAATACTGGGCAATCCTGTAATGCGGGTACCCGTTTGCTAGTGCCGGAAGGTTTACATGATCAGGTAGTCGAGATAGCCAAGAAAACAGCTGAATCCTATGTTGTAGGGGATCCTGCTGATGAGTCGACGCAACTTGGGCCTTTGGCCAATCGGATACAATTTGAAAAAGTTATGGGTATCCTCGAGGACGCTGAGGTTCAAGGCGTTAAACCAATATTGGGTGGCCGACAACCAGTTGGTAACTGCGATAGTGGTTACTATATTCAACCTACAATTTTTGCCGGTTTAAGTCGTGATCATACGCTCGCTAAAGAGGAAATATTCGGTCCCGTTTTAGTGGTGATACCTTACAAAAACTTAGAGGAAGCTATCGATATTGCAAATGGCACTCAATATGGGCTCTCATCTTATATTTATGCCAAAGATGAAAATACGGCTGAAAACATAAGTAAGCAAATGAAAAGTGGGATGGTCCATATTAATGGCGCGTCACTGGTGGCCGAAGCACCCTTTGGTGGTTACAAGCAGTCTGGAAATGGTCGTGAATGGGGACGCTATGGATTACATGAGTTTTTAGAAGTGAAGGCTGTAATGAAGGCTTCTTAATACGAATTAAGATAGAGAATTCTGGTCACAAAAGGAAGATAGATAATGCATGGAGAGTTAAGCATTATAGGATTTAAAGCCAAGAAAAAAACATCCAAAGAGGATTAGCCAGTGAATCGGATATTTCATGTTTATGTTGTCCCTGCCGCAGTATTTATCTCTGTCGTCATGGGGGGTGGTTATGGCACTGGACGCGAGGTGGTTGAATTCTTCACGCGTTACGGTCTTTTGGGCGGTCTTTTTGGAACAGTCGTTGCAACCTGCGTTTTCACGGTGGTGCTCGCCTGCACCTATGAATTCGCACGCGTCTTTCAGGTGTACGACTACCGAACTTTTTTTAAAAAGCTTATTGGTCCATTTTGGGTATGTTTTGAGGTTCTCTATCTACTTTTATTTTTGTTGGTACTCGGTGTTGTAAGTTCGGCTGCTGGCAACATACTTGAGCAGAAGTTCGCTACACCCAGTTATGTTGGTATGTTGGGTGTACTGGTACTAGTGGTTGCATTGGTGTATTTCGGGCGAGAAGCAGTGGAGAAAGTGCTCACACTATGGTCGATTGGAATGTACCTAGTGTTTGGGTATTATTTTATCGAGATATTCAATAATGGAGAAGTCAATCTCTTACAGGCGTTAACTCTCGGTAGCATCGAACCCGGTTGGCTAAAGGGTGGCATTCTTTATGCCATGTATAACTTAGCCATTGCTCCGGTATTGCTATTTTCTACTCGTGCGATCCAGACGCGGCGCGAAGCTGTGCTAGCTGGCATTATTGCTGGTGTTGCTGTGATGGTACCTGCGGTACTCTTCCATATCAGCTATGCGGCCGGCTATCCAGAGGTGCTAGAGCAGCCGGTTCCCAACTACTGGATGATTTCAGAGTATGCCACTCCCTTATTACTGATTGTTTTCTTGGTGGCACTGCTGGGTACTCTAGTCGAAACCGGTGCCGGCTTGGTACAAGGGCTTATCGAGCGTATCGAGACGGTGGTAAAACCTGCAACAGATGATATTTTGAGTCAGCCAGCCAGAGCGGCTATTGCACTTGTGACTCTGACCTTTGGAGGTTTCATTGGCTCACTTGGTATCGTGGCTCTTGTGGCGCAGGGCTACTCAGCACTTTCTATCGGTTTCGCTCTGGTTTACATCATTCCTATATGCACGTTGGGTGTAGTCAAAATAATAAAATCTGCGTAGCCCGTATTACGTAGGTAATTTAAAAATAACTTTTGTAAGTGAGTAATATCATGATCGTGTATTTAAATGGTGATTATATGCCTGCCGCGCAAGCAACAATATCTCCGTTAGACCGAGGGTTTCTTTTTGGTGATGGTATCTATGATGTCACGCCATCCTATGGCGGAAGAATGGTAGGTATGCAATTACACTTGGAGCGAATGAAAAGTGGACTGCAGAGCATTGGTATCGAGAACCCATTAACTGATAAACAGTGGTGCGATATCGCAATAAATTTAAGTGAGAAAAACGGTGGTCAGAACCTTGGGATATATTTCCAGGTAAGTCGGGGCAATGAGGGACGTCGTTTCCATGGGTTTCCTGTTGATGTGAAACCTACGGTCTTGGGTATGGTTATCGAAATTTCACCGTATCCCGCAGTTCCAAATCGCCACACTGAAACTGGACTAAAAGTAATTTCTACCGAAGATCTACGTTGGAGTCGCTGCCATATTAAGTCGACGGCCATGCTTGGTAATGTGCTGCATTTTCAGCAGAGTTATTCTTTAGAGAAGAACGAAACGATTATGTACAACGCTCTCGGCCACTTAACTGAGGCGAGCTGTAGTAACGTTTTTGTTGTTAAGGATGGCATCGTGGCGACGCCAATGCTTGATAATCAGCTTCTTCCTGGGATTTCTCGACATATAGCCATAGAATCTATGCGCGCCGATGGATCTATAAAGGTGGAGGAACGAATAGTTACCATGGACGAAGTTCGCAATGCA
>Ga0075444_10001291_pt1 | contig 15296 bp, 5 predicted proteins | sample CoawatmetaG01DNA_FD_76836 | JGI IMG/M metagenome (GOLD analysis project Ga0075444, IMG submission 76836) | Marine microbial communities from the West Antarctic Peninsula - Coastal water metaG017-DNA | ecosystem: Environmental > Aquatic > Marine > Coastal | place: Atlantic Ocean: West Antarctic... | reverse complement strand
TATTGTACCCGTTACTACTTCGGCAGTGATGCCTAAAATAGATAGTGCGTTTATCTGTGTAACAACACTTGATTGTGTTGGATTAGAATTCGATTGATATGTGCCTGCAGAAATTCCTAATTCATTTAATGCTGTTCCAGAAATAACCATTGTGGTTCCAGAACTTGCTATCGTCATGCGATTATTAGAATCAACCGTGGCAGTAATATTAGTTATTGTATCTAAATCTGTTGCTAAGTTATCTAGTTTTGAATTTGTGTATGAGTTTGTAGTTGACAGTCCCAAGTCTATTAATGAGCCACCAGTCATAGTTAGTTGTGAAACTGAAGTCGTAAGAACTAAATTGCCCGATGAATCACTTGCTACAACACTACCAGTTCCGCTGTTAATTGCAACTATAATTGCCGCTAAATCATCACCACTTGTTAATGTAATTGTATCACCATTAATAGTTATTGGCTTTGTAGAAGACATAACTGGTGAAGAAACTGTGCCAGTAACTGATAAATCTGCTACTGTTTTTGTAACTCCATCAATAATAATAGTATTTCCTGAAGTCAATGTTGAACTTCTTGTTGCTGTTGTAGTCTGTGATATACTATCAGTTGAACTATAATCAACAGTCAATGATGTACCGTCAATTGTTATTTGGTCACCTTGATTTGCACTAAAGGCACCTGTTGTTTTTGCAACAGTTCCAGAGAATGTGACTGTTGTGTTTGTTCCATTTTCAACTAGTCCAGCGTCATTATAAACAACAAATCTTGCTTGTTCTCCCTCAGATACAATTGTGTTCGCAACAGTACCAAGTATTGTTATACCAGTACTAGTAGTTCCAGACGGTGCATAAGTAAATGTTGTGCCGTCAATTGCAATTTCGTCCCCCACTGTAAAAACAGGATTACTTACCGAACCAATCGCTTCTACACCCGAATCCGTGTTAGTTGGTACAAACACACTGTTCGAGGTTGTAGAATCTATCTCAATGATTAATGGTTCAAAGTCTTCTTCAAATACTAGATACTCATGTATTGTGCTTCCGCTTACAGTTTTTGTTCCGTTAGCCGCCAGCAGATAATATCCTGCTATTGTTGGATTTATTTCATCAGCAGAAATTTTTAAATAAATTGGTTTATTAGTAAATGTAGACTCAATTGCACTTGCAGTTCCAATATATAATTGGTTGTCTGATGTTTCTCCAACATAACTTATTTCTGCTACTTCACTTAGTCGTACAACATCCCAATCTCTACTTGTGTCAGATTGTATCCAAGAAATATCTCCCTCGTATAATGTGATGTCAGTCAAATCGGTCAATGATTCATATGTTGACGTGACGTAGTTTACATCTGCTTCGTTGACATACCCCGTTGTTCTAATCATACACTCTTTGGTAGGCACCTCTAAAAGTTGTCTAGTTGGGTCTGCATAATCTACTAAGTATGGGTTTTTAATCATATCTGATACAGCAATATCTTTTGTCATTGTAAACTTAGATGACTCGTGCCCATAGTCACTTAGTTTAACTGCCCAAACATCAGCATGTGTTATATTCTCAAAGTTACTATTGTTATTAACAATTTTGTTAATACTAGAATTAGTTCCTTTGTGAGATAAGAATCCTTTATAAAATTCTAATTGTGATTCTCTTTCAACACCATGATTTGTTAAATATGCTCTTGTAGTATATCCGTAATGATTCGATTTCAATTTATTAATAACTGATAATCCCTGGTCAACTAAAGTATTTCGATAATGACGAGTTTCTTCAATCATTGTATCAAAGTTTGGTATTAATTGATTGTTGTTTACTATATAACCGTCAACTGCCATAGTCCCATCCCAATCGATAGTTCTATTGCAATCTATTTGCATTCTAAGATTTCTAGTATGTGAATGTGGGTCGTATATGATATCCCCATAACTATCAGTTCTGTCAACGACAAATGCGTGTTCGATATCTCTGATATCCATTTTCATTCCGTAAATAGGAACAGTGCTTTTGAATGCTAATTTAGAACCATCTGTACGGAACTCAACTTCAGAATTTGGTATAAGTCTGCCTGCTGAATCTATTATACGATAATAGTTTTTGAATGTTTCGGTGGCTACACTTGCAACACCATAGGTTGCATCGAAACTACCACCAGTTAATATTGGAGTAAGAGTGATGAAATCACCGATTTCATGTATCTCTGATTGCCATTCTAAGAATTTGTATAATAAATTTTCCCAATCTATTACATTTCCAAACTCGTCAGCATCTGTGAATTTCCATCCCACTAACTTAAGATAGTGTTGATATCCTAATATCAGATGAGCGACAGCATCTACTGTTTCTAATACGTCTCCGTAGTTATAATTCTTTACGGTATCATCTACTAATTCTTTATAACCAAGTGCTTGAACTTTATTTACTCTAGGCCATTCTGTCACTGGCTTCCAGTCTTTTATGTTGTCATCAAATAATGTAGTTGCTGTGTGATTTGTAAGACAAACATAAGGAGTATCATTCCATAATATATACGAATCTAATCTATAATATTCGCCAGGTTGCCATTGTTTTAATGTAAGTTTGTCGCCAGAAGTCGAGAACGCTTTTTCTCCACTTGCTTTGTCCCAACCCATAGCATAGAAGGTTGGATTAATCTCATCATACCCGTGTACTTTAAAACCAAACTTACTAGTCTTTGGTTGTGATACTAATGTCCACCCACTATAGTCAAAAGTGACTACTGCGCCAGACTCGTTTGGGGTCAATGATGTTACTTTTCTTTTATAATATTTACCATCGTTTAAGTTCAGAACAATATCGCCTTTTACGTAAGTTGATAAGTCTGCAAAATCATAAGTTGGATGTTTTACATCTAACGATATCTTTTCTAATACGATAGCACTAAAGAATTCACTTCTATTTGGTACACCAGCATGAACAAATAGGTCAAAATTATCTGCTGGTAAGTCAGTAAATCTACTGTTTGATAATGAGTTATTTTCTGTTTGTAACGTAAAGTTATTAACAAATCCCCCTAACTTTGAACCTAACTTGAATGAGTAATTTTCTTTGTCTGCTGTTACTAAATCAGTATCTATTCCTTCATTCTTATTTGAATAAGCAATAATCTTTTTCATTTCAGTGCGATAATCATACATGACCTTGAATGGCTTTGTCAGCAACATTAGTAAAAATTCAGCAAAGACAAACTCACTACTGCGAGTCCACGCAAGTTCAACTGGCGAATTATCTCCAAATTCCCATGCTTGGTCCATTAATGCAATCTCGGCTGAAGTTATTGAGTTGCCAAAAAATAAAGATTCAGGTGTTTTTAGATTTCCCGAAGCATCAACTGGATTAGGAATAGACAATGACTCTTGCGATATAAAATTGCCCCACCAATATGTTGATGAGTAATTTACAGTGCCATATTTTGTATCAAATCCTGCAGGTTTTTGTGAAAGTTTTATTGCTTTCCAAGGTTCTTGTAGAGGTCTGTCTGTGCCATAAGCATGGATTAACTGTCCTCTCCAATGACCGCTTGTGTTCTCGTCTTTTGCTCTGTAATTCCAGGTCTTGTAATCGGCAGCATCATAATCATCATTATTTAAATTATCAATATTGTTACGCATCATCCATTTCTTAAAGAATGGATACATAATATATTTCTTTTCAGCATTTGAATATTCAGCAGATGCACTATTATATAATCCATAATTCATGCTGTCAATCTTAGAATTTGTGTTGTCTGTCAAATTATTAAATATTAAAGTTTCAAACGCAAGAAGTATGTCATCAGTTCTTGTTCCATATCCCGGAACTATTGAACCATCGTGCCCACTAATAAATGACACTGACGGACTATATTCCGAATCTGTGACTATTTTTGGTTGGTACGCTGGAGCAATTCCCAATGATGTTGCACTCGGCGGTATATAAGTTTCTTTTATGTTAGCATAATGTCTAACGGTTATTGTATCACTTGTTGCTCTTGCTGTTGTAAAGTTTATTTCTGTTGCACCAGAAGACAATGTATAGTCTACATTTAGACGTTGAATAACGTTGTTCAGTATTATAACTATATCTTTGTCATGTAATATTGAGTTTATAAATGTTGGCATAACTTGTTCAGTTGCACCGTTTATAACTGTGACATCAAGTGCCTGATAGTGAGCATTATTCTCACCAAAGTTCAACATAGTGCTGTCTCTAAAAATGCTTACACTCTTATGTTTGCCCAAAGAGATAGTATTAATTGCTTCCTCTAATATTTGTAAATCGGATTTACTTTCACTAGAACTTGATTCTAGTATAGAAAGAATCGTTGTGAGTAACTTGTTTTTATACCCATTATATGCACCAGATAAAAATTCTGTTGCTTTAATAGGATTATAATCTTCTCGTGTTAATGCAAAGTATGCCTCTTTAATGTCTATCGAATTTCGAATAAGGATACTGCCCTTGTCTGCAAATCGTAGTTTCTCAGTCTGATTTCCTGTTGTTCTATAGTTGTTGGTGGCGTTCGCACTTCCTGTTAATCCCGACACTGTTTCAATTATACGAACACTGTGTTCGTAAACAAGAGAATAGGTCATCTCAGTGTCATAATATGTTGTGTTGTCTACATTATACTCAACAGCAGGATTAAGTCTTTGAAATACTGTTTGTCCATCAAAAACCACTGGAGTGTCTGTGCAGTAATCTACATATATGTTTCCGGTTACTTCAGCGGTTAATGTGATTTTCTTTGTAGTACTATTGTATACATAGTTTCCTATTTGCTTATATCCATCTACATATAAATCTATTGCGTTGAAACTCTTTGGTTGTTGTAGTAGTTCAATTTCTGAAACTGTAACTTTATCTCCTATTTCTTGTCTTAGATTTCTATAGTCAAACGTTGACGTTATCATCAACTTTTTATAATCTGTATTATACTTGTATGTTGATGTTTCAGCCAAGTCTATTTTAAATACAAACTCACTTTGATAATCACCAGCCTTTAGTTTGGGGGTAAATCCCAATTCTGTGTCTGTTGCGTAATTGGCATCTGTTACATAATGAAATATGTTTACATCTTTTAAATATACGTTGCTTGAATCGTATGACTTGAATGTTGGTATCTCTCCAGAAACAGTCACTGCGGTTGATGTTGTACTTAACTCGATGGCTTGGTCAAATTCAATAATAGGTCGCAATGCTTGTGATATTAGTTTAAAGTTTGAATCTGTAATTAATGATTTGATATCATCATAATGATACCAAGAGTTATTAGAACTCCACCATGAACCCGCAACTTTGTCTATTGTTACATAATGTTTATCTGTTGAGCCTGTGTAATTAGAGTCAAAACCAGGAGATATCCAGTAGTACATACTGTAGTTGACAAACTTGTCTAAGTCTATTGGTAATTGAACTGTTTCTAAAGTACTTTTAAATAATCGTCTGTGGTCGTTTGTCAGTGCGCCTTTATTGTATAACGCATTCAACAAGTCATCATAGAACACACTATCAGTTGCGTCTCTGTTTGAGAATGTAGGTTCTAAACCATAATTATCTCGTGCGTATGATGTAGATGGAAAAGAAAGATATATATCACTACTTTTAAATATTCCCTTTTCTTTTCTACCAACAAACGCTTTTGTTTTCTCCATCTTACCAGAAGAAAAGACACGGTCAAGAGTTGTGTCAAATATAGTTTCTAACTCGCTATTCTTTAGATGCCCCGGAAGAAAGTCATAAATCTTCTTTGCCATATTATTCGCCTACTAATTCAGATTGTGCTAATTGTTTAATTATTTTCACATCACTAGATGTTGTTACTGCCATAAACACTTCGTTTAAGGCACATGAGATGCTTAATAAGTTTGTAAATTCATTTGAAGAATATTTTGGTGTAATTACTACACTTGAAATATAATCTCCTAGTTCCTTGTGCAAGTATGCCGCAAGTTCTGAGAAGTAGAATGTAGCACCAAAGTCCCAATTATCAATTACGAAGTATTCATTTACTTTTTTGGATACTTCAGTTTTTATTTCACTATCAGTGTATCCTACTCCTAATCTTTTAATAACTTTAAATACTGCTTGGTTTTCTGTTACAGCATATGAACCAAATAGATATTTGAACTCTACTGGAATGTAAGCAATGTGGTCAGCAATGGCTGTCTTTGGCTCTATAGTGTCCATTATTTTTGATAACTCAAAGTTATTAGGAGCCACTGGAGTAGTTGTTGTAAAGTTATTCGCTATCCATTTTTCTACATTTCTCACATAATCTGAACTTAACACATACATGTCAATAATATTACTTGTGCTAGGGTCTATTCGTTTGTTTAAATCAGCATAATGGTCCCATCTGAAACTTGTAAAGTCATCCTCAACAAATGTTATTCCCTCTTCTACAGAATATGTTACCGTGTTATATACTATATCATCTCCACCTGTTGGTGCTGAAACCCATGTGAAACTTGAATTCCAAATACCTGCAATACGTTTATACCATGTACTATTTGTCGTATTAAACCACAACGTAGCAGTTGCTGGAACTGAATCATCGGGGTCAGTTGCACTAGAATCTTGTGCGGCCGCGACAGCAATCTTAGATGCTCTTGTGTATGATATGTTGTTTTCAATATAACTTTCCATTACTATTTTCTTATTTGCCGTGGCTTCAAGAACAGCATATGGATGGTCATTAGTATCTGATGCAAACAATTTAACTTTTGTGTTATCTTTATATCCAGCGGCTGTTATATAATCATCATACACATATGATGATATAGATTTATATGTTGCTGTTGTTGTATTTTGTTGTATTGCTAAATCAAATGATGCTTTAACTCTCACTGAGTAATCTGCAATATCAGTTAATGTTGCCGCCGTACCAACAAACACGTCAATTAGGTCGCCAACAGTGATAGGATGTGTCCAGAAAACAATCTTATAAGTCGAGCCACTTGTATTTGTAACGGTAACGTGGTCTGGGTCAATATATGCGAAAGTGTCAGTTCTAAGTACTATATTACTAGATGTAAGTGCTGTTGCACTTACTATTGAAAATTCTCCATAAGCATATTGCTTAAAGTCTATGTCTGAATCCAGTGTATTAATTTGGTATGCTGTTTGCCAAGGTAACACAAATGTATATTCTGATGTTCCTGATGCGTAAGTTACTACCATATCATTTTGTTCTGCACTGTCTGAGTTATCTCTAAAAACAAAATTACTACTTGTTGCTGCCGTATTAAAATAATCTAAAGATATTTTTCCTTTAAAGCCAAGTGAAGTCAAATTACTAGTACTGATAGTTGTAAAAGAACTGTCTGCGTTTGCTAAAGTTTTTATATCTCCAGGCTCACCGTCAAAATTTATAGTAACATTTGTCAGAGAAGTATTAGTTTCTGAAGTCGCTATGACTGGACTGTCTAATCCTATAGTACTGGATAATGACGTTATTGTTGACAAGTCATCAATTCTCAACTGAAGTTTGTCTATGCCGTTTCCTAAATCTGTAGCATCGCCAATAATTTTACCATCAACAGTAGTTGGAGCAATTATGTGTGCTGGTAGTAATGGATATTCTAATCCATCTGGTGATATTAAATAATGAGAATATGCTGTACCCGAAACATACCCATTCTCATTCACGAACTCATATGATTCTCTTGCTCCTGTGTTTAAGAACACTGCATCAAAAGATGCACCAACTGTATTATATACTGCTGAATTTGTTATTGGAGCCTGTCCTACTGTGACTGTATCTCCTACTTCAGAGCCATAAGCAGTTGAAGGTGCACCTGGTGTTTCGTAGTTTAGATATATTGCATCTCTCGTTGACAAATTAGTTTCGTTGTCAATTACATCTGTAGTGTTGCCATAGAAAAACTTAACTTGGTCTCGACTTTCAAATGCTATTTTTTTACCAGTAAATGTTGCTACATATTCTGATTCATTATCTCTAATACCAGAACTGTAGTTAAACACTACATGACATTCGGATGGAGTGCCTGCAACTGTCTGTAATTGCCACTCCCATATATCTGTCTCGCCTGATTTTAATGCATATTTTATTGTAAATGTTTGCTCAGTCGAACTGTCAACTTTAGTTTTTATTGATGTTGCTTCAGTCTCTAAAAACTTAGTTCTTAATCCTCTTACTACGTTTACAATAGTTCCATTTTCTTGAATCGCTTTGTTTACCGTGTAAGTAGTTCCTAATACTGTTATTACTTTTGCCCAAGTAGTTCCAGATAATGAGGATAATTCAAAAATATCACCTTCACTAACAACCTTAACCATAGTTGTTGCTGTAATTTTCATTCTATTACTAGTATCGCATGTGTAGTTTTTTCCTAATGGCACTGTAATACTTGATTCATCTTTATATTTGTGAAAAAAGGAATTTAAAAAACTTGGATGTTTTATTGCTTTAGTAAGTTCATTTCTTATGAAGTTGTCACTGTTACCTTGTAGTTTATTATAACTTAGTGGAATCTTTATTATTTCATCTTCGACAAATAATGAACCGTCTGACCCAGTGACACTTAAGTTTGAGTGATGTCCTAGAACATCATCCATCTCATAAAAACGAGAGTTGCCTGCAAAAGAAGTATTTACTGCTTTGACTTTTCTAACAACGTTAGTTCCAAGAGATAACGGATATACGTTATAATCTTGTGCGTTGACCATTCTGTCTTGTGAGTAGTAACTTCTTGGAGCAGTTCTGCGGATACTTGCGTAAGTTTCTCCAGAGTAGTTTTCACTAAAATCTCTAGTACTTGTTATTGTTAAAGTTATTCTATATGTTCTGTTATCACTTCCTGTATATGGAATTGTTATTACTTCGTTTGTAATGTCATCTGCATTTACAGAAAAGTTTTCATTGTCTACTTTTCTATACCATGTTCTATATCCACCGGTAGCGGCGTTACCAAACACACCATCTGGATAATGTAATTCAATTCTGTTGTTCTCAATCGAGTTGACACTTACAATATCTCCTGAGCCAGTTCGTAGAGCATTGTATATTGCAGTTTCACGTGTATCATTGTCTACTTTCGTTACACTTGAAACATATGCTCTTTGTGAATCTAATTTTTGTACCCATACATCAGAGTTTGATATATTAATATCTGTGATTGATTGTGTTCTGTTTGAAAGCGTTGTAGTATAATTTTCATCTTCAAAAGATAATGCACCAGCGACTGCATAGACAAAGAATCCAGTTCTATCACTAGCAGAGCCTAGATTATCATTTCGATTTATAATTGAAAACTTGTTGTTTATATTTGGTTCATCTTCATAAATTTTTGAAGTGTTCTCGTTTATTACTACACGAACTGCTTCAAATTGTCTAGATTTTCCACCTACGTTAGAAGTAAATGGATAGTTTATATTTTTTGAAGTCGTGTCTTCGTTGACTTCATATAAAGAGTGGTCTACCTCTGCTATAGTTAACTTAGATGTAGGATTTTGAATTTTAGTAGTAGCAGAAAAAGAAGAATTTAAAATACTGATGAAGTTTTCATACCAATCTATATGGTTGCTATCATTCCAATTAATAATTTTACCAGCAAGACTAACACCTTCGTTGTCTAATACGTCTTCGTCAGTTGTGACACTTGAAATCTTCATAAAGCCCTTTGCGTTGATTGGGCGTGTCTTATTATATCCTAGAGTTTTAGCCATCTGTAGAATACTTGCTCTACGTTCAGCAGTATCCATAAAGTTCTCTCTAGTATTCATGTCTAGTCTAAATGCTAAACTGTGTCCTAGATATGCGACTAAATCTAAAACTGCAATGAATTCTGAACTAGCAATAAAGTCGTTAAATTTTTCAGGATAAGTTTGGGCAGTGTATGTTAGTAGGGCTTCTCTGATTGTGTCAAAGTCATATGCCTTAAGACTAACGTTAGTGAATGCAGTATAGACTGCTGTCCAACTTTCACTTGCGAATAAATTATCTGTACGTTCTTGGCTCATAATATTCTCTCTGTTATTCTTTTGCTAAATCTATCTTCAATTCTACTGGTTCAAGTGTTGGCAGTATTTGAAGTCTCAACATAGCGTTTAATGTGTGGTCAGAGTCCGTGATTTCAACACTAACGAACTTGCATCTCGGGTCATCATTTATAATATCTGTTAAATCTTCTTCAATCAACTCAGTCGTTTCCTCAGTTAGTGGCTCAAATAACATATCATGAATAATTGACCCGTAGGTAGGCAACATCACTCGTTCGCCTTTTCGGGTCATGATATGATTCATAAGGTCTTCAATCACTAAATCTTTGTCATTTAACTCGTGATTTATGGCAATCGTGTTTTTGGTACTAAAACCTGTGAATAGTGGCATAACTTTATTTTCTCTGTAGTTTATTTATAAATGTATTTATCTCCTCTTAATATTCGTAGTTAAAGATTGACAAATGAAGAGAATAATGTTATCATAGTATATAAATAACAGTAACAATCACAATAAGGATAACAATTCATGCCAAATCTAGTACCAATGGTCGTTGACCAATCAGCAAATGGAGAACGTAGTTACGATATTTTCTCTCGTTTATTAAAGGAAAGAGTAATATTCTTGACTAGTGAAGTCAATGATTATCAGGCAGATTTGATTTGTGCCCAGTTATTATTCTTAGAAGCAGAAAATCCAGATAAAGATATTCACTTCTATATCAACTCTCCTGGTGGAGCAGTAACATCTGGTATGGCAATATACGACACGATGCAATTTATCGGGTCTGACGTTGCAACTACTGTGATGGGCCAAGCGTGTTCTATGGGTTCATTACTTGCTCAGGCTGGTGCTAAAGGAAAACGACATGTGTTGCCAAATAGTCGCACAATGATTCATCAACCTAGTGGTGGTGCAGGCGGACAAGCAACTGATATGAAGATTCAAGTTGATGAGATGATGAAAATGAAAGAAAGATTGACACAAATATATGTAAATCACAATTCTGCTGGAAAGACATTTGATGAATTGACTGAGGCGATGGAACGTGACAAGTTTTTGTCAGCGGAAGAAACTGTTGCTTATGGATTAGCAGATAAAGTTATAACAAGTCGTTAAGAGAATCCAGGTACATAACTAAACATCTTTGCAGTTGTTATCTTTTGGGTGGCTATTTTTTGATTTACTTTGCCATTCTTCTTTATATCTTTTTGAATTTCGTCTGTTATTGAATACCAATCACTAGCATTTATTAGTTTAATAATTGAACTATTTTCTATAGTTGAAGTTCCTTCGTTAAAGAAATGATATAACAAAGCATCATAATGTGGTTGTGATATTTTTACTGTAATGAACCTCTCTAATACGTTACCAATGTTTCGTAATTGTTTATCTAAAATAAACTCTGCCATTCCTTTTGTTATCTTATTAGACGTAATGTCTACTCGTGTAGATGCAACAGTAATGTATCTGTAGTTTACTTCAGTATCAGATATTTTATAATTATATCCAACTACATTGTTGCTCACGGTGAGTATTGGCTTATTATCTAATCTAATTGCGTCCTTGCTTTTAGATGAAAAAGTCAAATCTTTTACATCTTCTAAGTTCACTTTTACATGAGATAGTGTATATGTGGGATTGCCACTTTCGTTGTATCCTGTTCCTAAAAATGTACCAGTATCTGTTATGACGTGTAATGGCAACTGTATGTAATTTAATAATGAACCTTTTCTCTTGTCGTATATCATATTAAAATCCTTTACTGGCGTTGCCTGATTCAATTTGCGCCCATATCTTTTTAGATTCTATGGCAGAGTCTGACGCAAACTTGCTCGTAGATAATTCATTAGCATGTAGTCTAATATAAGGTTCATGTGTTGGCATACCCGATACAATAGTATTTGTTACTTTAGTATTTTCTAAATCTTGCATATCTTCCATCTCGCCAACTAGAACGAGTTCTGATTCAGGCGCAAGAGGACCATTTAGATGTAAGAGTCCACCAGTAGTTACTACACAATTAACTCCAACATTGATATTCATTCCCGCTTCACTCTGTAAAAATTGATTACCTTTGCTACGCAAATGTATCTCTTTGTCTGAGTTAATTTTTGTATTACCTTCAATACTGTGTATGTAAATATTTTCTTTTGCTTCGAGGTTGATATTCTTGTCTGCACGAATATTAAAATCTTTCTCAGTTCTCATACTTATCGACCCCTCTCCGTACACCATAACTTCGCCATTGGCTCCTACTTCTATCCAACCTGTGCCAGAACTATTAACAACGTAAATGAAATCATTTCCGCCATCTAATATAATACCAGCACCCGAAGATGTCGTTACTCTTATTTGCTCTGGATGAATAGTACCATCAGGTGCAATACTTCCGTCATCTATCGAAACAGCAGAGCCACCTGATGTTTTGAATCCCATAACTTTAGAATGTTGAGTTACTTGTTTACTGTCCTTTACATATCCAGCATCTCTACGAGGATTTGTAGTTGTATGTCCCCTTAGGTCATCAGTGAATGTTCCTTGGTCGCCAATTATTTTATTTCTATCACTGTTCTTTATTTCTTCAGCGGCAGTCTCAACATCTTCTTCAAAAACATAATCTTTCATTACTGGTATATCTGTGAATATACCTTCTCCCATACCAGAGCCGTCAATCTTTGGATTTCCTTTAACACCCCCACTAACAATATCTACCACATTTCCAGAAGTGGCGAACCAAAATCCCTCACCGGCAGAACCTTCATTAGCAAAAAACACAAGAATCGTTGTGCCTTGCTTATCTGGTACAGAAAATATAGAACCAGTACTTGCGTGTTTAAAGATATAAGGTTCTTCTGGACTTGAACCAGGCAACGAAGGAATATATGCGGCAACTCTTCCTTGGCCTGTTGGGTCAATAAAGTTTTTACCCGCTTTGTTTTGTGTAACAACTATAGCCTTGAATATACCTTTGTTTAGTTTTCCACTGACTGGTGACGCATTGGCTGCCGCTTGTTTAGTTAATACTTCGTGTAAATGATTTGTCATTAAAAATTCTCTTTTATGGTGTAGTGTCTATATAAAATCTATCGCCAGTTATAGTTATTTCAAGTCTGCCATCTTTATCTCTAGGAAGTTTACCGTTTATAAGTTGGCTTTTTTGTCCTGATTCTATATCTGGAAACAAATCTGCAATCTTTCCTCTTAAAATATCATAGTCTCTCGAATATGCTGGATTCATATCATCATATGTAGTTGTATATATACCAAAGTATGTGCTAGGATTACTAATTGTTTGTGAGTCTCCATTTGCATCAGTGTATGTTATTGCTCCAACATTATTATAATCTTTTACTTCAATCTCATCACCAAGGTCATCAGTTACCATTACTTTGTCTCCATAATCATAACTTGTTACTAGTTTGTATATATTTTGAGCCTCGTTATATTGGGCAACCTTACCTGGATTAGCCATTGCATAATTCCAGGCAATTCCTGAATTGGCATATCTTGATTTTATACTTCCTTGTGGTATAACGTCAAGTGTACTAAGAGGAAGACCTTGAGTGTTAATTAAGATTGGTTGGTCTTCTACAGCAATTTGAGTAACTGGATTCTTTATTGGAACATATTCTGTAACTGCCGCATCACCTGTGCCAGTTATAACAGTAGCAACATGTGTTATACTTTCAGCAGGCTGACTGAGTGCCACGATTGTAATTTCTTCGTCAATTATTTTTAATTTCTTTTTATCTGCTTCTCTTAATACACCATCCATATAAAATCCATTATCGAGATTATTTTTAAGTACAGTTCCATCAGATGATAACGTTGTTAATTTACTTTGATTATTTTTAACATGGACTGCGTCAGTTAAATCACTACGATGACTGCCGTCTATTGCAGATGAATTGATAGCATTGATATCACTAACTAACCCAGCGGCAGTTTCATAATCGTCATTAGAAAGTGCATCTAACATTACAGAAGAATTTATCTGGCTCGCAATCGCAGTCTGCATTACAGTCTTTTCTGTATTATTAATAACTAATTCATTTTTATCCAACTCAGATTCTAGCATTTCATATGCATCACTTGTCCACACTTGTTGTCTTGCCAAGTCTTCAGCAGATAGTGGTGTACTTTTTATAATTTCATCAACTTGTTCAATTTTCGAGTTTATAGCATTTACTTCATCTACTATTAGTGTTTCTTCTTTAATTCCAGTACAATCAAGTTTTCTATCCTTAACACCATATCTCCCATTTACCCAGACACATGACTCATCTGTTATTGTGCTAACTTTCTTTTTAAACCAATGAGTATTTTTCCAGTCGTTGTTTGAATTTGGATGCATAATTTGTGACAGATGTGATTCTCTTGTCCATACATACTCTGACTCTGGAACGTTTATTTTCACTTCTTGATTTGGCACTAACGACCACTTAGGCACATCATTAGCATCATAATGTTTGTCATTAACACCCACATTGAGTGTTCTTTCTTCAGTTAAAATTTCATTATCTAGGGTTGCTCCAAGTGGCAAAGAACTAAATTTATATGTTGGAGTTCTTGTATCAGTATAGTCTCTTACTGCTCGTTCTATATCTACTGGGTCGTGGCCTGTGATATTTAATGGAATTCCTGCTGTTAATTGCCACATTGCTACTTCTTCTTGTGAAATATTTTTATCAGGATTAGCCGCAATCCAGGCGTTTATGTTGTTGCTCATTGTTATCGAAGTGGTCAACTTTCCTTTATCTGCTACAGTCAATCCAAAATCTGATAATATTTTATTTTCAGAAGTTATGATAGATTGACACGCTGTTTCTATGCCAGACTGGCACGCTTTGTTCAAGATTTTATATTGATTCATGTATGTGCCTGCCGTTGTCATTCTCCAGACTGCTTGACCTTCTACACTAATTAACGGGGCATCTTTTTTGGCTGACTCTGTTACAATTAGTTCGGCGTATTCTTCTAATTGTTCTCCCATTTCTACTAACTCTTCTTCTCGTGCGTTGACCATCATTTCATAGAAATGTCCCCAAAAACTAGTGTGTATCTGTTCATCTGTCTCTTCAGCAGATTCTGCCGAACTAACAATATCATCACCAGTACCGCTTCCTGTGCCCGTGAACTCTGGTATTGCATAGTTATTTTCTTCATCAAAAGCAGAATTCACACCACCAGTCTCAGATGTAAACATTTCCGCTTCGTTCACCTTTACCAGGCTTAATGTCTGTGTGAACAAACCGTTTTGAAACTGATTTGATAATTTATTTACTTGATACAAACTAAAGATAAGAGTCATAGTCTTTATATTTTCATTGTCAT
>Ga0075444_10001287_pt1 | contig 15325 bp, 9 predicted proteins | sample CoawatmetaG01DNA_FD_76836 | JGI IMG/M metagenome (GOLD analysis project Ga0075444, IMG submission 76836) | Marine microbial communities from the West Antarctic Peninsula - Coastal water metaG017-DNA | ecosystem: Environmental > Aquatic > Marine > Coastal | place: Atlantic Ocean: West Antarctic... | reverse complement strand
CACACAGTCCACGCCTCATCCTTCCAACTTTCTTTACTTGCTTGAATAGCTGACTGCTCCCAAGATATTTCTCCTGTAGCAATCTTCATCTTAGTTGTTGCTTCAGCTTTCTTAACAGCAGTCTTGCCATCAATAACACTGGTCGCAAGCCCGACAACGCTACTTAATATACCGATCATTTCTTAGCCTCCATCGCATTGAATCCAAAGTATGCAGCTACTACGCCAGATGCAGCGACCACATAAACGGTCGCAATGTCTGCTATCAAATTAGCAGCAGTGTCTAAGCCCAGCGCAGAGGAGCCTACAATAGCGAAAGGGTACAGCAACATACCAAAGGCGCAGGCAGTAGCAAGCCTACGCTGTGTATCTCTTTTAGCATCGCTGTCATTTATCTCACGCCAACGATCTTCAAGTGCTAGCTTTTGCCATTCGAGTGCATCGATACAGCCATCATTATTTAAGTCAGCATCCTTAAATTCACTAGTCATCTCTTATCCCTTTCGCATAACTAATTGCTATGTGCCTGTGGTGAGTAATGATAACAACCATTCCTCTCTTGTTGTACACGACGTACTTACCTTTTCGATATACAAGCCTCACTTACCATTTGCCGTGCTTTACACCTAGGAAAAATAAAACAATAACTAAAGCACCCACACCGGCAAGCAAAAGACAGATGCCAACAGCCCAGCTAATACAATTATCAATGAACTCTTGCTTTTTATATACTAACTCTTGTTGTCTCTTGCGCTGCTGGCCCTCAATTTTTACTATGGCCTCCCATGCGCTGGGCCCGTAGTGCCAACTGATATGAGATCGTAATTCCTCACGCATCTCAGCCATCTTTTGTTTCTGCGTCCAGATCTCTAACGCATTAGCTTCAGTGTCCCCAAACATTTTATAGAGAGGAGGCTTCTCAGCTTTCTTTTCTAGGAAATCCATGTCGGATGCAGCTTTAGCAAACTGTGAGATGGTAACAGACATCTCGCTTATGCCCTTACCAAACTCAACAGCCTTCTTGATCCCCTTATAGGCGGTGGTAGCAGCCGCCATAGCTGTAAAGGGATCAATCATTTAATTCATTCCGTGTCTTCAGTAGTCTCTGCAAGTGAGTCAGTTAGCATCCTGACAAAACCTTGTTTACCTACAATCATTTGATTTAGATTAAATTGAGCCGAAGAAACCTTACGATCAAGATCAGCTATATGGTTTATCATTACCTTCTGCTCATCAGTAAGTTGATCTTCAGTATATTCTTTGTCGTCGATCGTAATGACTTGTGTTTTTTTCTCGGTCATTGTGATCTCCTTATTTGAGTTACCACGGTACACCCGTGGCGGTGGTTAGGGTTAACTCCCTTGTGCTTCACGCATTGCTTTGTATGCGTTCTTAACTGCGTCCGTCCATGCAGCGTTAGCTATAGCTTGTACACTTGCGGCTTCACCTGAGATGTCTGTGGCATTGTGCGCCCAGCTTGCATCAACAGCTTCAACAGCTTCTACTGCTTCAGTGGTAACATTACCGTCACTGTCTGTCTCTTCGGCTACAGCTTCAACAGCTTCAACAGCAGCCGTATAGACTGAGTTAAAAGGCACAAGAACGTGTCTGTGAAAACCACGACTAAGCTCTGTCAATGAACCGTCTGAGTTTTCTTCCATGATCTTTGTAGCCTTGCGAACTTGTATGCTCCAAGCTTGCACGACCTCAATTTTGTCATAGTCTATTACCTTTGTGATGTCACCGTTTGCCATATTTTATCTCCTTGTATGGACTGTCCGACCCAAAGCTATGCAGTGGGTTATGTTGAAAAGTAAGTTATAGAAAATCTAAATTCTGCGTTAGCATTTAATTCAACCTGAGTTATTGCCTCTGCTGTGGAGTTCATCCCACTAGTATTATGATTGCCATACATCTCTCCAGTTGTGTTGCCAGCACTAGCGGTTATGACCAACGAGTTAACAACTGCACCCCAACTTGCATAATAGCTAATAGTGCCGCTTGCTTCTACCCCTGTAACTGCAACAGTATCTGCTACAGTAAAAGGAAAGCCCGTCATTGTAACAGCGCCGTTACCATTAACACCCGCTACTTTTGCATTTCCCATTAGTGTTACCATCCGTCCAACCTTAGTATAGGAGCCACTTGCTCCAAGGTCTGTCATAGTAGCAGCCGTCGAGCCGTGTTTAATTGCGGGAGTCCAAACACCTTCTTCGTAGTCATCTAACAAGTTACTACCAATAGTAGCGCCAGAACCAAAATTATGAAAATCAATGCCCTTACCTGCTGTGCCGATTACTAGGTTGCCTACATTAACCTTTACGTCACCTGCGCTGTTGATATTCATAACTTCTTTTGTAGTTCCAGCGCCACTACGATTATTAAATGAAATTTGATTTCCAGTTGTAGCGGAGCCTGATCCGTAAGCTTGGAGAACTATATTACCGCCGTATGCGTCCGTAGACCGACCAGCTAAAAAGAGACTAGCACCAGTGCTTGTGTTATCTGCAATCGCTGGCGTAGTTGATGGTAAAGTTGAAACAACTGATGCTGTTAAAGTTAGACCATTTGAACCATTCGGAATAACTGATCTACCTATTATGGCACTTGTGGTTGCAGTAGCCGCTAATTGTACCGCTCCAGCAGCACTGATGCGCATACGTTCTGCGCCACCAGTAAACGCTGCAAAATCATTACCAACTGCACCAATTTGAGTGTTGTTCCCAGTAGTTGAAGTATTGCGAAATATAAGTTTGCTCGCAGAATTGTCTGTATCAAAGATTGCAACAATAGCCCCGTTGTCTATGGCATCAATGTGCAATGCTGCTGCTGGGGACGTTACGCCAAGCCCAACATTGCCGCCATTAAAATAGCTGGCGCCCCCAGCACGAATTTCAACGGCGAGGGTATCAACATTCTTCATCCGTAGTCTTGCTTCATTTGAAGCGCTTGTAGATAGCTCAAAGGTGTCTTTACCAGAAGTGTTTGGGCTTATATGCAACAGGCCGTTAATATCTGTAGCCCCCACAATATTCGTGGCATCTAGGTTAGTTGTACCATCAACGTCTAGGTCTGTACCTACAAACAGTTTCTTAGCTATACCAACGCCACCGTCTACAATTAAAGCACCTGAAGTTGAGCTAGTTGAGTCAGTAGTAAGGTTTAGGTTAACAGCGGCGCTTGTATCAAGGGCTGTTATATTCGCGGCAGCAGCAGTGCCACCCCCAAGAACACCGTCTAATGTACCAGTAAATCCAGTAGCTGTTATTTGATCAGTTGCAGTAATACCATCCACAAACAAGTTAGCCCAACGAACACTAGTTGTACCAAGATCGTCAGTGCTGTCTGTATCAGAAACAATATTTGAACCACTTGTAATTCCACCCGTTGCTACCTGTGTAGCTGTAGTAGTTAAGACGCCTGTTACTAGGGCAGTCGTTGCCATGTTAACAGCGCCATCAATATCTACTACATCAAGGTTAGTTGTACCTGCTACATCTATAGCACCCGAAATGTCTAAAGTTGTAGCGGCCACTTCGCCAGTAACAGCAATGCCAGTATTGGTAGTCGCAATTTTAATAGCGTTATTATAATAAAGTGTGACACCAAAGTTTTGGACAGCCTTAAATAAGTTTTCATCATTAGCAGCATTGTTTACAAATAATGTTCCTGTATTTATTCTTACAGTGCTTGATTCTATAAATAAACCGCCAGTTCCGGACTCCGTTATGTATGAGTTAGACGCATCGTGATGTATTTTAAGATCACCGCCAGCGCCAAAGATAGCTTTTGAAGAATCAGTAAATGTAATGTCATCGTTAGCTGATACAACAATGTCAGTTCCGCCCGTTGTATTACCACTAGATAAAAGAGCGCTAAAAGTAGCCCCGCCTGCAACCGAATCAACGTAAGCTTTAATAGATTGCTGAGAGGCAACCTTAGTTGCGCTGTTAGAACCCATGTTGTCTTCATCTAAGAAGGCAGACCCAGACACACCAGTATTTAAGACAGGGCTTGTAAGCGTCTTGTTTGTTAGCGTGTCAGTTGTGGCTTTACCTACTAATGTATCGCTAGCATTGGGAAGTAGGATATTTCTGGTAGCGGTTGGGTCAACAACACCCAGCTTTGTTATGTTGCTGCTTTGAAAGTATGTTATAAATGGTTGGTCAGCGTTGTCAAATAAAAGCCTTTGTGCGCCAGCTGCATTTAAAATGTTTACCTGACCACCTAAAGGTTTTATATCAATGTCAGCACTAGCAAGTGATGTGATTGTATTTGTAATTACTGAGCTTAGTGTTGAGGCACCAGCACCTAATGTACCGTCTATAATAGCAGCGCCGTCTACATTAAGGGCACCATCTATATCAACGGTAGACGTAAAGTTAGTAGCATCCTGTATCCGTATTGTTTTGTTACCAGCACTTATGTCAATGCCTACCGATGCGCTCCCATCAAGGGAAATGCCAGCAGTGTTTGAACCCTTTTGAGACTGTAGGTTTAAAACACCACCTACGCTTTTAAGATGGCTATCAAGGGCAGTAGAAACTAGAAATTTACTATTGGGATTCCCCGTAATAGTAATTGTATTAGATAAAACGTCATCAAGGGTTATGTCAAAGTTAGCAGCCGTATCAGCAGTAAGACCGCCAGAAGAATTAAAGCCAAAGATCTTACCAGCCCTGTTATCTATAGAAGGCAGCAACAAACTATTCTCTGTATCCGAATCTGAAAGCCTAATAGAGCGATCAGTCCTATCTTTAAGATCGCCAATCATTGCTGTCATGTTATCTAGCTGTGTGTTGAGCGCAGCCCTGTTGATTGTAGTACCAGCAGTAAAGTCTGTGGTTCTTTCAACTGGTATGTCCCTTACAATAGTAACAATATGGCCTTGGGTAATGCCAGTAACAAACGTAACTGTTCCTGTAGCTCCACCGCCACCTGATATTGCGTAGTGAGTGCTTCCCGTACCCTGAGTTTTTTCTGCGCCTGCTTCATTAGTCGCTGTTGTTGCAACGAAGACGCTAATCTCATCGTTGTCAGTAAACTCAAAAGGAACTGCGAATGCAGTCTGTGAACTTGTTGCTGTGTAACGAACACGAGCGTTATTTGCTGATACTGTAATTGTCATATGTCACCTCTAAGTCTTTTCTTTACTGAAATGCAGAGAAGATCAATGCACAACGGAGCTAGTACAAATCATGGCCTGTTTGGTAATCCCTCTACCATTTCATTAGCCATATCCTTTAGTGCGTTTCCTGTCATAATTGTCGTAGCTAAAGGTGCCATCTTAATCATTTGCTGGGCTCCATCCTTTACATCTCCTTGTAACATTTGCCCAATCCCGCTTAAAACTTCGTAAGTCCAATCGGCTGGAGCGCCGAATACAGAGACCGCTGCACCTAGCTTGTCTGGGCTGGCTTGAAACTTAGGCTGTATTGGGAAATTGTTTCCTAAACCTGTTTCGCTTGCCATAGTTATTGCCCTGTAAGCCATGTCAGTATAAATAGCAGCAAGACCTGAGAAATCAAAAGCTCTCATAATCTTGTCTTCCGTATCCATTTTATCCCATGCCCAATCTGGTGTCCTTGTACTTACAATTAAAGAACCAAGACCCATAGCAACTGCTGCATGGCTTAATCTGTTTCTAACCGATCCAGCTGCATGATTGGCTGTTATCTTGCTTAATGCTCCCATTGTGTAGCTATAGAAAGTAAATGGTAACGCGAGCAATCCACTTTCTACCCTGCGATATCCCTTAACTCTAGGGTCTGCGGGTAAATCAAATGGAAGTTTGCTAGCAATGCTGTCAGGTATATAAGCAACTCCGCTCATAACTATTGGCTTGTCAGCAGGCGTTCCCATAATAACCCTGTTCATTACACCAGAGTTTAAAGCGTTTCTAAAAGCTATAACGGCATCTTCATCTGTCCAAGCTTCTGTATTAGGTAAAAATAAACCACCTTCGCTTGTATCAAAAGGAGATTCTGATATTTTCTTAGCTAGATCTGGAGTAATATTATACCTAGCAAGAAACTCTATTTCAAATTTGCTAGCATTGCCTGCAACAAGACGACTTGAGGCTTCAACAATTGTGTGGCCACGGAGTAATCCGTCAAGAACCTTTATTGCTATTGTAACAGGAGCTAAACCATTTGCTATATAGAAAGCATTGTTTAATTTATCAGGTAAAGTTTTATTAAACAAATTATTGCTTAGGCTTTCCATATATTTTAGGTGAGTAACCCCGCGTACAATCTCTAAAGCTTCGCCAGCTAAGTTTAGTTCTCTTTTAGATGCTTTGAATGAGACATCATCCATTAAGCCAAGAAAAGATTTGCCAATAACATTTAGCTCATGGTCCATAAGTATAGAAGCACCATCTCCAATCGCCGCAAGGCCAGACCCACCAAGGAACGTCCAACTTGTAGCCGTTCTAAGAAAGTCAGCAGCCTTAGTGTCTATGGCATCAGGTCGTTTTAGTGTTGTGCCTACAACTTGGTCGTAAATAGCAACAAAGTTTTTAATAAACTTATCTATAGTTACTTCTTTTACACCTTCTTTTGTTAGGCGCTCTCGGTAGTAATTTATCCTAGCCTCAAGGCTCATTAACTTGCCGCTCTTAGGGTCGCTAAACCGTTTGTGGTACTCTATTCTTGGAGCGACTCTGTTAGTATAAGCAATCATTATCTCTTTAATATCTGTAACAATGTAATCTTTAATTAAGCTGTTAGGTATATCAAGTCGTCTTGATATTAGAGGACCGCTGCGTCCATATCCTGTAAAGATAGCGTCAACAGAATCCTCGTCAGTTTCGCCCAAAATGTTATCTATTGTTTCCTGTGCCCTTCGATCAAGAGAGGCTGGATCTGTAGCAAGTTGCTGCCGTACAAAAAGCCCATCATCATTTTTAGAAATAACCTCAGGATTTTCTTTGAAGTATTTAATTAAGATTTGTTTAAATGCCTTAGTATCTTGCTCTATCTTACGGCGGTTAAAGATTCTCATTAAATAATTATTTGGAGACTTAGTTCCCTTACTTTTCAAAACATCAAGAGCGTTAGTTATTCTTACGCTAGTTTCTTGCATAGACTTACTTAACTTCTGCAAACCATCTGACATTTTTGCTGTAAGTCGAAGCTTGTCGTACAATAAGGCCAACTCTTCTATTGAATTAGCTTCCTCTATTTTGTCAAAGAGATCTTGAAGGGCTGCTTGCTTGTCTTGAGACTCCACAAGTTGCCTTTCTAAAGAGGTCCTAAATTCTAATTGTTTTTTAGTTAGACCTCTTGAGGCTTGTGTTTTATTTAAAGCTTTTAGTTTATTGCTTATCTTTTCTATTCCAATAGTTTCTTTGTTTAACTGTGGCTCCATCCATTTTTTATTCTGTTGTATAATACTCCTAGTAACGCTCTGAAGCTCCATCTGACGACCTACATTTTTTAAGTAGCTGTCTTCATAAACGTCTTTAACATTTATAATGCCTAGAGATTGTAGTTCATCTCCATATTTCTCAAAGAAAGAACGAGCGGCTTGGACAGAAGAGGCTTCCTGTGGTGTCATTTTGTCAAACGGCACCTCATCAACCATTAGTCTACCAATGTGGTTGTACCACTCGTCAGGAGCGAAGCTGTCTCTACCTATTTTTCTTTTAATTTTTTCAGCGTACTCCCCAAGGGGTATGCTTAAAAACTCTGCTCCACCAGAGTTCGGATTAACAGTACGATAGTCTTTATTAATTACATCAAGAGCCTTAAACCAATCACCTTGGCGTCTACCAGTTTCAATAAAAGTAGAACTACCAACGCTGCGACCAACTTGGTTCATAGCAAATGGCATACCATTATCACCGCCAAGCTGTAACATTTCAAGCTTGGGCCACTCCGGTAGATCAGAGTCTTGTATCGTAGCCCTTACTGGAGTTGGAACAGATTTCATAAACCAAGAGTTTGTAAACCACGACCCTGTAAACGAAAGGTCCTCTCCAGTTTCCGTTGGTTTTTCTGATACAGAATTAAGGAATTTCTTGTATGCTTTGTTAAATGTAGCTTCTCGATTCAGTGCGTTTCTTGGACGGTTGGCTACTCTGCCTACACCGTAGCCCATAAGCCCACCAATTGCAGTCGCGCCTGCTGTATATAAAGCAGCGTTTGCCATTGCGTCTAATGGGTCTTGGCCTTCACTAATTTCTGTTAATGCAAGTGTTAAGTTAATACTTCCGTCTACAACGCCAGCATCAAGAGCGCCTATCCTTGCTAACTGAGCTACAGAAAACTTCTTACTACTCATTGTTTGTTTTGCAGAAACAAAGTCACGAAATAAACGTACATCCAAATACCTTGGGTCACTAAAAGAAGCCCTGCCTTGAGTAAATTCTTGGAATGTACTTTGATTTCTAAGGGCAGTGGAGCGAGAAGCGGAAGCCCTCAAGGCACCTGCAAACTTATTAGCAGCAGACATGCCAGCGTAGGGTATAAGCAATGAAACGTGTAATGCTGGGTCAGAAACAATTAAGTTTAATGTGCTGGCTCTAGAAAGGTTCTCTAAGTTCTTTTGCTTTTCCTCTATTGACCTTAAAGTAGATTGGAAATTTTCTAAACTACCAATGCCAAAAGCCCTTAGCTCATCGGCTTCGGGCCCTACAATACCGTTGTCGTTTATATAATCCTCAACCCTTGAAATAGAGTTTTGATCATAAACCTCCTCACCCCCTGCTCCAGAATAAAACTCATTTTGGCTTATGATTGGATTTATTATATTTCCATATTGTGCTTTAAGATTTTCGCCAAGAGTTGAGGTGGTCGTTGAGACTCGACGCCTCTTAAAGTCAAACTTTTCTGGCTCAGGTACAATAATTTCCATTAGTTTGAGCCCTCAGCAATCTCATAAAGGGCTCGTTTCCTTAGGAACTCCTCTAAGTACCTGTCCCTATCACCTCTAGAAATGATAACGGTCTCGTCTAAATACTTTGATTCAAAAAACTTTTCCTCAGTCATATGGGCAAGAGTCGCAAGGTATCCTATATCAGCAATTCTTCTTTCTTCTTCTGTAGTCCTACTTGTACTAGCAGTAAAAGCATTGTTTTTTGCTTGAAATCTAAGGATTGCAGTATTGTCATCTGCGTCTCCCATAAGCTTCCATGTTTGACCGTTAATTATAATAGGCTCGAATTGTTTAGTTTCCGGTACTAAGTATCCGACCTCATACGTGGGCGTTGTACTAAATGTATTTTGTATTGGTCTATATTTTAAACCTATATTAAGGACTGTTTCGCCAATCCTTCTTCTAGCATTGTCACTAATTTCTTCACTAGAGGAAACTCCTGTATTAAACCCTTCTACAAAAGACATTATTGTTGGGAACCCCCCCAACAAAAACATCTCTCTTAGTCCCGCACCAGTGGCATCTATAAGATTCCCACCTTTAAGGATGTCACTAAAGGTTCCAGCGGCTACCATAGCATCTACAAGCTTGTTTCTATTCTTAATTATCTCTGTATCTGAGAAGTAGATATTTCTAGCAAACATTGTTTTGCCTTCAATGTTTTGTCCAACAACATCTTCATCAGAGTACATTGATGATGTGTATTCGTTTATAATATCCTCAATACCAGACTCTGTTATTTTTTCCCCATAAGCTTTTTGTAATCTAATTACTGAAAGTATTTCTCGCCTGTAGCCTGATGACATAGTGTAATTATTTAGTATTTCTGTAATTGCCTTGCTTTGAGAAATTCCTAAGTCTGTTTTAATATCGTTATCAATGTCACCATCGTAAGCAGTAAGCCGAAGAGATGTTGAAATAGGAGTTTGACCATATTTTTTTGCTGCAAACATTATGGTAGATAAACGATTGTATGCTTTTTCGCTAATGGCTGCTCTCATTGCGTCTCTAGTGCCAACAGTCCCATCGCTTGCCGTAACTTCAAGCGATGAGTATTGACCAAACAACGTCAAGGCTTCTTGTAGGTTTCCTTCACTAGAAAATAAAGAAGCCTCTATTGCTCTTGCTACAGTAGGCAAAACAACGCCATCGTTTAAAGCCTGCATTGCTACAGTGTTACCTCTAATCTCTGATGCTGTAATCGAAACGCCTTCAAATAAAATACTATCAAACGCTTCTATATCCTGTCGGCTCGAGCCACCAATGTTACTCATAATATCACTAAAGAATTTGTTATTTGCTTCAGCTTTAATTTGTTTTTCTAAATTACTAGATCTTAATTCAATATGGGAATTAACCATAGATCTTTCTATCTCATATGCTGGTCTTAATAGATCGTAAGCTTTCTGCATCTCTGGGTCTTCAAAGGAAACCCCCTCTTGAGAGAGACTTTGCTGAACCCCCCTTAATAGATCAAGAGGTAGATCTATAGAGTCAGACCTTAATAATGCCTGTTCTACAACCATTTGCTCTGCGGCCGTAATGATTGTTCGCTTTTTAGTTCCACTAAGCTTTGAGCCATTTACTTTTCTTTTGAAGACAGAGAAGTCTTTAATGGTCTTACTAAAGTCAAGGTCAGTCATAGTCTCAAAAGATGCTGCTGTTTTCCTAAAACCGTTTTCTATCTTGTCAGAGGTTCCTGCTTCTATGAGCTTAACAGAAGATAGCCTATCTGTCAGTTTTACTGAAAGCTCAGATCTCTCTTCATCTGATAGATTAAATATTTGTTTTACAACCGAGTCTGCATGTGCGGTAGTGCCAAGGAGTTTGTATAGAGTACTTGCCCTTGTTGTCGTTCTTGTGCCAAGAAGAGCTTCAGAAATACCCGCTATATCTAAAGCAGTTTTCCCAACAGCATCTAAATTAGCAATTATCCAATCAGAAATAAGCAAGGAAGTAACTTCTTGTTTTGCAGCAGCACTACCTTCCTGACCATTAACAAGTTGTTTTATATCGTGGACTGAATCGTTATATCCTATACCTTGACCTACGGTAGATAAAATAGAATAAATAGATTCGGACTCAGAAACAACTTGATCGTCTTTTGCTTTAGCAAATGATTTATAGCCAGCTATTAAACTAGAAACATCATTGTTTACTTTTGCTATAGCGGCAAGACTTGCTAACGATCCATTTCCTAGGTTAGAGCCTAACTGTTGCATAATAACAGGGTTGGTTAAGCCTAATTGAAACATGGACTTATCTGCGTCATTAAGCCCTGCGTATATTGTTGTTAGATTATTGTTAGCTAAAATAGATCTATAACCAGATAATTCTTTTCTCCGGCTTTCCCACACACTAAAAGATATACCTTTAATTTTTAATAAATCATTATTCCTATTAAACTCATTTGTTATATCTAGTTCTATTTTACTAGAGTCCGTCCCAGCAGCAATAGACCTAGTAATAAACTCTAGACCCATAGATGCTTCTATATTGCTATCTAGAATAAGGGCAGCTTTTGCCGCCTCCCTTTCTTTTGTAGCCAAGACTGAGTATGTACTTGCTATATAGCTCTCACCGCTTTCTTGTATGTATCGACTGTATAAGGTTCCTTCGCCTTCAGCGTTAAACATTTCTGCAACGTGATTAGACATACGTTCTTTGTATTGTTCTGAGGTGGGAGATGTTTGTGCAAGCTCTGCACCTTTAGCTTTAATCTCGTTTGTTATTGATTCCTCAAACCTACGATCAATTATATCTTGATAAGCTTTTGTTTGGACTTCACTGAAGCCTTGTGGAGGTATGTAGGCTACAGGCGTATTGGTAACAGGATCAATAGCAGAAATCTTTGATGAAGCTACGGTTAAGCCAGCTTTTGCGCCTGACTCTGTTTGATCTACAACCGCCTTGTTGTAAATAAAGGAAGCAGCTTCAGAAGCTGCTATGCTTATAGCATTACCAAGCTGTTGGCCTCCAGAGTCTACTCTAACAACGCCAACGGGTTGATTAAAGACTGTAGTTTTCTGTCTAATTACAGCCATTAATTTCTTACCTTCTTGACTCGAGATTGTTGTATGGGTTTAATTTGAGATTGTCGTATGGTTTCGCTTGAAGCGTATGCCTTAGCTACGTCCGTAGCGGCACTAACAGTTGAGGAAAGCATAGTGTTCCTTCCTTGGCGTCTTATATTAGCAGCAGATATGTCAGACTGCCTGCCAGAAAATGTTATCTGTCTTTGCGCGCGCTTAACACTTTTACCAAATTGATCTTCACTTCTTTTCAGAAAGGCTTGTACACTTTTATCATCAAGGCTCCTACCAGATAGAGCAGCAAGCGCTGCTATATTGGTGCTTGTAGCAAAATCATATTCTTGTCTTCTTGCTTGTGCCTGCTGCATAGCCTGCACTTTACTAAGTTTTTTATCTGTAAGCGTATTAAAAGCATTAAGCCTTGCGTCTTCGTTAGCGCCTATTCCGCCTAACATTTTGCTCGTTGCGCTTGCAGCAGCAGCAAGTAGCATCATTGTTGCTGGGTCCATTAGACTATTAACTCCACTACTAGACCGTTTACCTGTAGCGGTAATGGTTCATTTTGTTCTATTGTAACTCTTGGGCTTCGTGAGAAACCTGTGGTCTTTACTTCTATTTTACTTGTTATTGGATTTAGTACAGTAAAGTTTGAATTGTTAGGATTTAACTTACTGCCAATAGAAACATTCTTTGAGTTAACCTTTATCGACTGAGTGTTCTTTAGGTCTAGAATTATTCTACCAATTCCCCTTACGTCACCAGTAACAGGACCGTTACCCATAGAGGCATCAATTTCGTTGGTAACTATCTTAGCGTTAAACCTCTTCCCAACGTAAGCGTGGGTTCGTTGATTTTCTACAAGGCCAGTAAGGTCTACTGCTTGATCAGAGTTGACTGTAAATTCGCCCATGTAGTCTTGGAAGCTACCAAGGATATCAGTCATTATAACGTCTACAACATCCCCAGCATCGTATGGGGTTCCAACATTTGCCTTGTTTTGAGAGATAGTAGTGTACTGATAAACGTCTAATCCAACGTCACCAGTAAACTCGCATAGCATTAATGAATTAAATTTATCATATACGTTAGCAAATAACCTGTCACCAATAGCAGCAAGCGAATTAAACTTACCGCCTTCTATAGTTATCTTTGTCCACGAAGCTCTTCGCTCAGTCCTGTTCGATGAGAACAAGGCCATAGTGCCATCTGAGTTTGTCATAGCCGCGTAGGAGTCTGGCTGTCCAAACCCACTGTGTGCAACTGCCATGTACTTAGGAGAGTTTATCATGTGTGATGCAATGGAAGACACCGGAGAGGCGCTGTAAGCCTGCTCAGAGTCCGTGTAGATGTATTCCCTAACTGCCTTGCCGTTTACTTGCACAAAGAGCGTAGCACCGTCTATCTCAACAGGCGTAACAAACGAAGTCCCAAAGGGTGTCTGTTTTTTAATCTGCAAGTTGGTTGGGGTTATGGCTTTATTCTCAAATGTAGGGACATAGAACTCACTACCGCTGGTAAAGATCTGTAGGTCACGATTGGAAACTAGGTAACGTATATTGTTTACTGATCCCGTTGCAGCAGTAACACTGATTGCTTCATTGTCTAAAGCCTCACCAACATCGTAGTTATAAAACCTACCAATCTGGCTAAACCACAATGCGTCTGGCTCTGATAAAGTCCCACCAAAGACCAAGCGATTCTGGTGTATAGCTACAGCCGCAGGGTATCCACGCTTTGCAGAGAAAGATTGCTCATCAAAGTTTAAAGTAGGAGCATGACTTGTTATCTTTACAAATCCACCACCGTCAGCCGAAGAGTTAGAATTAGCAGCAGCCGTAAAGGTAAACGTGTTCTCATCAATAACAGAGGTAACAGTCCTTGCTCCGTTTAAATTACTAGCAGCGATTCCACCAACAGCGGTTGCGTCAGCTACAGTTAGCGATTCGCCGCCTGCAAACCCGTGGACGGGTTGACTGACTTCAACTATTGCACTGCCATTGTTTGTTCGGAATGGATTAAGTATGTCTAGTCTTGTCTGGAGGCTATCAAGTATTGTGCCTAAAGCGCTATCTGACCTTGCTACGTTAGTTATTAATATTTCATTTCCAGCATAGCGAATGGTTGTTCCGACATGCGTAGAGCTACCATAGTATCCTGCGTTTATAGAACCTGTTATGTCAAAGTAAGATACACACTGACGGTCTGTAACACCTATCTCAATTGCAACAGAGCCAGATGATGTCTGAGGAACGATGGTAGCGATAGTCTTAAAGAACTTAGTATAAGTAACAGTTGAATTATTAGGTCCTGTTAAGTCTTCGTTTATAGAAGTTCCATCTTGGTCGGTCCCCGTAACTGTAACAACCATGCCAGAAAGGTTTCCCGTTGACTTCAGCGTTATTTGCCTAGCGTCACTAAACGTAGCTGTACCGCTAGATATTAGCGCACCGTTTAATGTCATGTTACCTGTAGTAAAAGTAGATGAAGTCCTGATCCCGTTTATATCAGCAACCTCAGTATTGTTGTGCGTAATAAGAACTACTGAGCTTCCGCTTACATCGTCAGGGTCAAGCTTAGTGTGTTGCGGCTGGAACCTAGCGTATGGTTGGTAGGTTTTCTTGTTGTCAGCGCGTTGGTCAAAGATAAACGTACTGATCTCAAAGGCTGTTAAGCCAGTTCTTGTAAGTATCCTTGGAGCAAAGAGGGGGTGAGATATATATAACACATTCCCAATCTGCGCTGTTGTGTATTCTTGAAGATACTCTCTATCGAAAGGAACATTTACTCCATCAATTCCAGCAGTAATATTTAAGTTAGTGTTTACAACAGTGCCGTTTGCATTAACCCTGTAGACCTTGACTGCTTGGTGCTGGATAGAAACAAGGTACTGCTCGTTCTCATCAAACAGAAACGGTATTAGTCTAGACTGCTCCTCATAGGTGGAGCTATAGGTTATACCGTGGTTGACGTGGAACTTTAGACCCTTGCGTTTAATCAAGGAACCTTCCGCCATAACAACCATGTTCTGTATTGTAGACGCAGAAGAGGCATAGATAGGAGTATCAACTCTCATTGAGAGAGAATCACTAACTTCGCCATACTGAAAGCTGTTAATTGGTACTCTAACTTTCTGCATTAGCTTCGCCTTTGAGCAATAAACCTTGATGTATTCAGCTTGCGAGTAGTCTGCTGCTGAGAGTCTAGCGTTCTAGCTTTCCTCATTTGGAACTCTGCTCTTTGCTCCATAGCGGCCGCAAGCTGTGCGTCCCTAGCTACAGACACAGCAAAGATACTGGATAAAGAAAGCTCTACAGCGAGAGTAAAGTAAGGTGGCCAATAGTTTTCGCCAACTCTAAATATATAATCAGCCATCACAACATCAGATACATCAGCATCAGTGAATGCTTTGTCTTT
>Ga0075444_10001283_pt1 | contig 15343 bp, 17 predicted proteins | sample CoawatmetaG01DNA_FD_76836 | JGI IMG/M metagenome (GOLD analysis project Ga0075444, IMG submission 76836) | Marine microbial communities from the West Antarctic Peninsula - Coastal water metaG017-DNA | ecosystem: Environmental > Aquatic > Marine > Coastal | place: Atlantic Ocean: West Antarctic... | reverse complement strand
GTATTGGAAAATTGTGACCCCTGAAGGCCGGTTGAACCACCCCACAAGTTTGAACCCGAGCCAGGAAGAGCTCCTTGAGTATTATATGCACCAAGGGCTGGACCATACGCTGCTCCTACTGGCCTTTGGAGATTTAAGTGTGGTGAAGCATATAGTTGATTTCCAGCATTATTAAAGGTATCAACTTGTTGCGAATATGGTGAACTTGCCATCCTGTAATACTCCTATAATCTACTGTGTGCCTACTGCTATTGGTTGTAATGTAGTCCTTAGGGTAGGCAATTTTAAAGCCTGGTCTACGTATGCTTCTACTTGATCAATTGCCAATATGCCTATATTACCAGAATGTATGGTTCTATTGTAAAAATCATCTGGTTCTTCCCCAAATATAACAAAAGGAAAGAGATAATTACTTTGATCTAGTAGTGCATTGGCTTCCTCTAACTCTTTATCCCTTTCATCCTGAAGAACGGACAATTCAGCCATTTTCCCCGCTATACCCTTAGTAAGGCGTTCAAAGTGATCGAAAGTAAGGAGTGAAGTTGCTATTTGTAGCAATACTTGTGAGCTAGTAAATCCCATCGAAGGCATGGCAAGTGATGCACTAGCTGGAGCGAAGTAGAACGCTGCAGCCAGTAATACAGCACCTAAAATCATAGAGCCAACAGGACCCAAGTGTTTAGATATAAACTTTACTGCAACAGCTATAACTATAGTAACTATCAGCATCTTAGCTATTGCTACCATAACAGCCATGTTAGCCGCTGCAGCTCCCAATGCAAAATTAACAGCAGCTATCTGCATAGCCATCGCAGGTGCCATCGTACCCATTGATACAATAACAATTGCTACCATTATAACCATAACAAAAAACTTGAAAAGACCGGTCTGATACCACTTTATTTTAATTATTATTACAGAGTTAAAGACAAGGTGCAGGCCACGGGAATATAGTATTTCTCTATCCCTAAGTGAATAAAATTGTGTTATTGAGCGATCTAAAGGTACTGTTAATAGAATTCCATTTGGATCATAGCCATCGCCAGCTGTAGTTGTATAGTTACCAATAATATGAAACATTAATTGCATATCACGTACAATAACCTCTTCATATATGCTAGCTGAAATCTGATGGCGATACCTATGTTCTGCTGGCCTACCCCCTGCGGTTAATGTCGATCTATAACCATGTTCAATAAGCTGTGGCCAAGTCACAGGGACATATACCATAGAATAAGTTCCTACATCCCCTGTTACGCCCGCAACTAAGTGCGTAGTTACGCCTCTATTTTGTAATGTAAGTTTAAATCGTTTATCTTGGATTACTAGACTGTGCTCACCTGGAGCCCAATCTGTAGCAATTACTTGGCTAGAATATGCTTTCCAAAAATCAAATAGATATCTAAGTTCTATTTCATTAGAAGTGGTAGCAGGGACAGCCATAATCTGCATAGCTTGTTCTACGTCACCAATACCAGGATTTGACTCTATCTCAGCAACAACCTCATCATAGTTCATTTCTATTTTGCCAGCCATTTTTTTACTATGGATATAGTCAACTGAACTAGTATTTGCTAATGGCGACGCTTTATTGAAGCGGAAATATAAGAATGGAAAAAACTGCCCATTAGTTGTTTGTGGGGTATTAAATATTAAATCTAATGCCGTATATCCACCAGAGCCGTCTTCATAAAGCCAATACTTTGTTGCTCCCCCACTTACATTATATGCAACATGGTAATAATCAGCAGCATCGTTATAAGCAGCTAAAGATAGGGTGAAACTACTAGTGTGAATAGTTGGAGGTGTAGATCCATGTTGTTGCCACGCACTTGCAACTTCCCATACATACTGAACTCTAACATGAGCTACTGTAGCAGTAGTACTTCTCTCTACTGCTGAATGTGCTCGTATACCTAAATTAGCGAAATGGTGAGTATAAGGTCTAGTGGGAGAATACCCTGCTCTAGCTACTCTACCCCATTTATGGAAAGTTTTAAGATCATATCCTTCATTAAGCTCTAGTAAAGCTAAGTCATAATCAGCAGCAGGTACGACTACAACCATATCATCTAACCACACTGTAGTACCCATTGAGGTAGTTAGATTCCCTAGTGTATTAGATCCTTCGATATATCCATGATTATCTATAATCTGCATCCAAGCAACATGGTGCATGTTATAAGGGACTACATATGTATATTGTATACTTATGGCAGATTCGGCGACACTATGAACGCCTGCTAGTACTGTTTTAACTGCTGGGTTGCCTTCAGAGGGAGAACGAAATTGCCCTGAAGGCAACCCATAGGTATAAGAGCCAGCGCCATAGGTGTACATCCTATCGGCCTTGAGAGATATACCATCCATGAATTCTTCAAGTACAGAACTGTATATAGGCTGCTTTTGTTGTTGCGCTATAACGAACCCAGTAATAAGAGAGTTAGGTACCTTATCATCCTCCAGGGACCTTACCACTGTGGTTCCTACTTTCGTTTTTCTTTTTGTACTAAAAAGACCCACTATACTTCTCCAAAGAGAAAAAGGGGAGCAAATAGCTCCCCTTCTTTTGTTGGCTATTAATACAGCTAATTATATCCCAACTCCAGTTAGTAACTTATCTACTACACTACCAACAGATGCATCATCCAGTTTATTAGTAGAGTTAGCAGCAGTTGCTTCATCTGTCATTCGACGAGCGCTCCAAGTCTCTACTAAAATCTTAGCAGCCTTTTGCTCAGCATCTCGAGTAAATCCAGCAGTTTGTGCTGTATATAGTCCTTTTTGTACACCTACTAAACTAGTAGCATCTACACCAGCTGCTATCGTCTGTGCTTTTTCAGTTAGCACTTTTTGTAGGAGGAGTGCAGTTTCCTGCTGTACTTTCAGTTTAGTGAGTACTAATACATCAAATTCAGCATTAAGTTTACACTTCGTAGACTCTAGGACCTCATGTTCTTTAGCAGCATTAAGTATTTGTTGTGCTACTAGATCTGCGTCCAAACTTGCCTTATCTTTCGTTAGCAAGAATTGAATCGAGGCACTTAAAACTGCCTGAAGTGAACCTAAGTATACAGTAGCATACTCAGCCCCTTTAATACGATTCTTAGCAAACTCAGCATCCAAGTGTGCTTTATTTGCGCGTATTAAAGTATCGAATACTCCTGTACCGTCAAGTGCTGTGGTAGTTAAAGCGGCTGTACTAACAGGTGTAATTGGCATTGTTTATCCTCTATCTATCAATAGATTTAGAAGCAGCTTGTCGAGCTGCTAGTTTAGAAATATCTAATTCGGTTAGTGCAGGTAAGTCCTGAATAGCAAATTCTTTAATTAGTTTACCAGAACGTCCTTTATTTCCACGAGAGTCCGTAGTTACAGAGAATACTTGACACATACGGTCATCCATCGCTTGTACAACAATACTAGGTAGATGCCAACCGTCTTCGGCATTAAAAGGTACATAATGTGTAACGGTACCTACTACAGAGTTTCCAACTGTGAATAATTCACCATTCCATTCTTTCTTAGCAGGATTCATGCAAGTAATTTGCACACGCTTCAATGCATGAGCCTCTTTTCTTAGGCGAATACGTATTGCATTTTCGCTTTCAGGCTTTGACTCTTCAATAGAAGTGGCTTCTTCATTAGACGCTGCTTCTAACACAGCATTAACCTTATCACGGAGTTTAGTTAACCCGATTGAAGGATGGTACGTAATGCCCATTAAATCAGCCCGCTTTTTGAGGTTGGCCTTTTCGTCTTGACCAGTTACTTCATTAGTTTCGGTATTTGACATAGTGTCTTTTAAAATCCCAAGTTAGTGTTAAAAAAAAGAGGGATGAGCATAAACCCACCCCTCTAAGACTTACTTTACATCGTTGCTGAAGTTAAAATCAAGCCAATACGTTCTGAACGCAAGGTCATGAATCCATAATACCACTTAATGGACATGAACCCAGTTTCACCGTAAGGATCGGTTTTATCCGCTGATGATTCACCCGGTGCTTTATGGAAGATCCGGAATTTCACGGTTTTACCATCGGTTTGGAAACCAATAGTTGTGAAAGCCTCATCACCCACTACCAAGATAGGGAACACATCGAAACGTCCTGCTGTTTCATAATGTGTTGCACTACCAGAAGCATCTGCACCAGCGCCAGACCATTTTTGCATTTCAGGTACCACTACAATACGTAGGGCATCTATTGAACCAACTTCACCAACAAGTACGTTGGCAGCATCAGCATATCTATTTGCTGGTACAAAAGCTGGGCTAGAATGGAAATCTGACATTGCTTTCAATGTTGGTAGTAGTTCAGACCCAACATACGCAACGCGTCCACCGGAAATGGTGCGAGTATCAACCATACGTGATCCAGCAATAACTTTGGTGGATTTAGGAGTACGGTTGTTATCCAGATCAATAGCTAGCAACATTAGATCTTTAAAGACTACTACAGAACTAGCAGCAATAGTTTGTCTAGATGTAGCAGATCCGCTATAACGAATTACACCAGCAGCGTTTAACAAATCAACCTGTAGTGCAGCTTCGGTTAATTCATTAGCACCTTTAACCATTTCATCATTGATATGTTGTGCTAGATCAGCATCAGTATCAAAGTTCATTGATTCTTCAGTGTATTCATCAAAGAAACCGAATTTCTCAAACGTACCTTCTAGTTCTACACGTTTGAAACCTACCCGGTTAACACGACCACCGTTTTCAGATACTGCTGGCAATTTACCAGAAATAACACCAATATCTTTAGATGAACCGTATAAGTTACCAGAACCTTGCTGTTTCACACCACCAATGTTGAGATCTACTACAGCGGTAGCTTTAGTATCATCAGCATATTTAAGTGTTAGTGAGCCAGTAATGGTAAGAGTAGCTAGCCCAGAGCCGCCAGAACCATCAGCACCTGCAACACAAGGAGTGCCGGTAAGGTTGTTAATAGCGGTAGCAGCAGCTGCTTTCGTAGCATTTGTTACAGCCATAACAGCTCTAGGTAGTGTTACGTAAAAAGCTGTGCCTGCAATGGTTACACCTGCAGCATCAATGCCTTGATCATTTAGATTAGCATCATCTAATAGAGGCAAATAATGGTACCGCTTTATTTTTTGTCCCATGTTTTTAGGCATGGATGTAACGTCAGCTAGTTGACCAAAAAAGGCTTCCTTAGCTGCTGTAACTAGTGCTTTCTTTTGATAGTAAGCACTGTTGATTTGTGGACCGATATCCGAGGCTGTACCTGAAGCCGTGGTTGACGGTGCATTATAGTCGCGTGTCATAATATTTCCTTATAATAAATTTTATGCATAACGGGATGCAGCAAGTTTGCTGAATTCCTCGTCTGACATAGATAATGGATTAAAATCCTTTGCAGGTGCCGTTGGGGCTGCAGCTGGTGTACTACCAGCAGCTCTGCGCTTGTCCTTTAATGCTGGATCATTAACTTTTTTCGTTTTTGGAGTAACTACTATAGGCGCTTCTTCTTTGGATCTCTCCTGGGGTACACCCAGATGGTCAAATCCTCCATTAGCTTGTATAGCATCTCCAACTTTACGGTAAGCTTCAATGTCCGAAACACCGTTCAGGTGACCAAGCATACGTCCACGTTCTACTTCAGTATTGATTTGATCATAAATACCACTAGCCATGTGGTCATTAATCACTTTAAGCAACTGAGGTTGTCCCGCTACTGTTCGCTTGCTAGCACTGTCCCATTCCTTACTGATTACATCAAGAGTTCTATTATATGTTGGTGTACCTTGGATATCATCCAATACAGAGTCCAACTCTAACTCACGATCATCAACCGAATGGGTTTTCGGTGCGTATTCACCTGCCTTTTCTGCGTCTAGTTCCATAGGATCTAGCCCGCTGTCTTTTACCAGTTTATTAATTGCTTCAGGATTCTTTTTATCCAAGTCAATCAAAAAACTTAATTTTTCTTCACTTAGAAGACCGTTATTCTCTAACAGCTTCAAAATCTTTAGGCTAGGTTTCAAACCAGCCATCTTTTTGTTGTAATTAGCACCCATTTGCATCAGTGAGATAGCATCATCCACTGTATCCACCGTAACATCCCTCCCATTAGCTTTAAAGGGTTGTAGTAGGCGCTTGTATTCGGCTTCATAGTTTATGCTCTTAGAATCGGTCTCAGGAGCCTCTTTTTCCTCTATATCTTTTTCAACAGGCTTTTCTGCCGCTTCTACTGGTTCAGGTATCTTATCAGCTACTTCTTCGGGCTCTTCGGCTTCGCCGGAGCCCTCAGCAGGTTCTTCAACTTTTTCGTCAGCAGCAGCAACTTCTACAACAGCTTCTTCTGCAACTACATCTTCAACTGCTACTTCCTCAGGAGCAACTACTTCCTCCTGTGGAGGTGGCGACGCTAGAAATTCTTCATCTGTCATTTGAAGAGGGGAAATTACTTCTTCAACCTTTTCTTCTTTAGTATCAGCCATTATTCATTCCCCTGTTCAGTATAAAGTTCAGCCAAACTAGCTGCATCATCTTCTAAGGTTTTACTAGCCATAGTTGCTTTAGCAAGTAGAGTATTTAGATAATTACTAAAACAACCAATTGCGTCAATTTGTAATATGAGAGCACGTTGGTCATCTACTGATTGCATACTTGGGGCAGATTTAAGATGAACTAAGCGGATTGCTTCTTCTTCAAAGTATCCTTTTAAAACCATACTCTTAAAGTCTCTATTTGACTTAAGTCGGGCAAGTGAGGTAACAACATCAGCAACACTTTTTGCACTAGCTATACTACGCTCAGTTGCTTCGATTCTCTCACTTCTTTCCAATCTCTCGATTGCATCATACGATTCATTTATTGTCATTTATCTACCATTGTTTTAAAAAAAGTTAATAGATTGTCCGTAACTACCGTAACTATATACCAGTTTTATCCTCTATTAGTCAAATATTGTTGTAATAAGTTTGTATCTTGTTTTGCTTCTTCTTTTTCTAATCCAAGCTCATGGTCAAGTAATTTTAACTTTTCCTGTGCTTTTGCTTGTGCACCATGACGTTCTAAGTCACGTTCTTGTGTAACACCCAATTCCTGTTCTACATAGTTAAGGTTACGTTGGTCAGTATCTGCTGAAAGATTAGCGCCTTTAACAGACTCAGTATTGGTCTTAGCTTGTGCTAGCCCAGCATCTACCATGATCTTTTGTGTTTTAGCTTGCATTTCAGCAATCTCAGCTTCTAATTTAGCAACTTCTAGCTGTTGTACTTTTTGAGCAACAGGATCAGGCTCAGGTTTATATGTTGTAATACGTTGTGCTAAATCAGGCATCTTACGTAATTTAGCAATATCCCCTAAGATCATCTTAGTCATTTCTGGGTCCATAGTGGGTCCAGTAGTCTGAAGCATAAAGGCTAGCTGTTCAGCTTTATTATTATCTTCTTCTGCAGTGGATATAGATAATGTTAAGTCGAATTTACCGGCAAGGTCATCTCTACGAATAGTCACAAATTCTTTATTAGTGACTCGGACAACCTCTTCATCTGATAGGAACTCTGCATTCATACTAATAAGCTTACGACCTATCTTTACTATACCGCTGGAAAGTCTGCGAAGTATTCCAAGCTCCCGTTTAGAAGCTGCATCCAAAGCTCCACGTATGCCTGCGGCTACGTCACCTAATACAGCACCTGAAACACCTTGGGACCAAGATTTTACACCGGTCATAGATTCAGCTTCCATACTTTGTAGCTGCAACATAAATTGTGCAGATGCTGGGATCTCTGGATAAGTATGCATAAACACGCCTTGGCGTGGATCTACATTAGCATTAAACTCATAGTCTCTACCTTGATCAAACTTACGTCGATTAGTTGTATCCAACATATCTTTACGTATCCCGGTCTGCCCATTCGCAGATTTACCCATGATATCTATCATCCCACGAGTTACTGCGCCAATAACCTTTTGATTATCTTCTAGCAATGAACCATCTGGTTCACCGTAGTTACTTTTACGTACAGGTAGGTAATGTTCAATAACAAATGGTAATGCCCCATCTGGAAAAGGGACCTCTTCCATACGAATCATCACATCACCAACCCATTCAGCTACAAATGCTGTGACAAGACCACTACCATCTACATCTCGTTTACCCCAATACTGATGTACTACAAATTTCTTACGTGCTTCATCAGTAAAGTTGAAGTTATCTTCGTCCTCTCTAGGAGTATGGTCTGGAGTTGATAAGATTGAATTATTATCAATACTAATCTTGTCTATATTCTGATATTTTTTACCATCCTTATTAAGTGCAGACTTACTTGTTTCATAAGTTTTTATGAGGAAGCCCGCTTTTTCGATATCCCCATTAGCAGTAGGATCGATCATTACATTACGAAAATCACATACTTCTAAGGTTGGTTTATTACTTAGGATGCGAGTTTTCTCTTCCTTACGTACTTCACCAGTAAATATAGGCACAATCGGGCGACCTTCTTGCATTGTTAACTCATGCGCCTCTTTTAATTCCTCTGGTACATCGGTAGCATACTGACTAGGAGATTCTTGCATTAACTGATGTATATGCTCATGTAGTGGAGCTTGCGCCTCATCTACTTGAAACTCAATTACAGGTACATCTTCTTCGTAGGTTTCCTCAGCGAATTCCCAACCAACTTGAACAATGACTGTGCCCTCATCTACTGCAGTGCGTATATACTCGTCAATAAATCTAGTTTTATCAATTTTAGTATTTAATTGGTAGTTTAATACTAGTTCATTCTGCTGAGCTGCATCACGATCTTCCCAGGTTACTGGTCGCACATTAAATACATCATCAGTAGATAGGAAAGGTTCACTTAGAGAAGCATATCGCCATTCTGCTTGCTTACGTATAAGTTTTGGCTGTATTGCGGATTGCCCAGCTATTGTTTTTATAGCCGCTGTGCCAGTAATATTTAGATTATCTAACCATACACCGATCTTATCTACTTGAGCATCATGGATTGTCTTAGCAATTAGTCGATCTGCTTTCATTTCCTCAATAGTAGGTGGCGTAGTCCATCCTTCAGGAGCAGTAATACCAATAGATTTCTTAATGCCTGTCTCTACTGTCTTTTGATTTTTTTCAGCCATTACTTCCAACCCCCATCCCTAAATCGCGCATTCTTAGTAGTATTCTCAACTTGCGGGTTTAGATTAGTTAATAATTGCGAAGCCATCTCGTATTTTTGCATATAATTATTACTTGCTAGTCCCTCAAACTGCCCTGTTCCAGTATTAGCAAGCATTCTAGAAGCTACAAAGTATATTAAAGGTTCTATATACGTATATGGTATTTCCAACTCCAATTCATCAGGATCTAGGTCAGCATCCTTCTCCTGGAGTTTAGGGTGATTAGCACGATAGACTAAATCCAATGATGTAGCCTTCAGAGCGGTTGGTAAAGTAGTGCTATTATCAACTATAGCAATGGGAACCACCAAGACTTTGGGACTTGTAGTAAAACAACTATATATATCTATCTCATTATTAAGACTTAACTCTTCTTTTAGAGCAGAGTCAGTAAAAATACGTTCTATTCTATTAATATCCTCGCCTACAACTGTATAAGTATATGTTCCTGTTACTAAAGGTACATTGACTCGCCCTTCTTTTAATGGGAATCGTTTATATATTGCAGCTAGTGCCATATTGACATGTGGGATCACCCGTTCACGATTAGATACGCTGATAACACCAGCTTCATTACCACCAATACTTAACTGGGAAAGTTCACCATAAGTAAGCTGGTCAAAGACTTCTTGTAATTTCATAATTTTACCTTACACAATATAAGAAGATATGCGATCAGTATCTTTAACATCAACGTCCACATGCCACATGTTGTCATCCTTACCAGAACTAACTATGGGAGCTTCCTCTGAAGGCTTCCAAGGCATAAGGGAGCTTAACATAGATATTGTATCTAGGAAGTCATCATTCTTGCTGCGCATACCCCCCACTGCAATTAAACTAAGTTCATTTATCGCTTCTACCATTGGCGCTTCAGCTTTACGTTCTATAGGAAAAAATACTTTTCTTGCTTTAAACCAAGGGACTACAGTATTGAATCGTACAAGTTTATTTGTACTAGGTCGCATACCAGCTTTACCTTGATTACTTTCACTTGCTAGAGGGAAATAAATGTTCCGTTCTAGCATTTGTGATTGAATCCATTGAATGAAGCCTCCCTGTTGCCCACTTACCTCAATACCTACAGATTGGGGTTTGTATTCTTGGGCTAACCGGAATAAATCATCAATGTTCTTATCCATTAACTGGCGTTTACAGATACCATCTACCCATAACCAATCGCCTACATTATTATACGCCCATACACTAATAACTGAGAAATCTGCCTTTTCCTTCTCTGAAGTGGCGAAATCAGTAGTAATATAGAAGTTAAACCTACCCTTGTTCCGTAAGACAGCATCTATCTTGTACCATCCAATATCCCCATCCTGTATCATCCGGTCCTCTTCACTCATAATACGCAACATTAATTCTTGATTGAATGTATCAATCTTATTATTCTTCATTGCCGTATCATATTTCTTCTTAACGAAATCATAAGTGAATCGATCAGGCCAACTCCCCCTAAATTCTTCCTCAGTACAAGGAAATGATTCACATACCGGGAATACATTAACTGCCCAAGCACCAGACTCAACTGCCTTATACAGTGGGTCTTTGGCATTAAAGGGTGTGCCAGACCATATGATCATGTTCCTAGTAGGATGTAATGCATAAGTAACAGCCTTATAGACTGTATCTTCTACTGAAGCAATGACTGTTGCTGATCTAGCGTCTTCATCACTGATTAGATCATCTAGTACCGCCAACTGTGGGCGCATACCCATCTCTTTAGCACCACGAACACCTGTTTTTGCTCCGTATCCACGGACAATAAAAACATTACCATCGGCATTCTTAAATTCCCATCGGATATCTGTAAATCGCACAGTCGGTATATATTGTTTTAGGAAATCTGAATTTTCCCAGCGGAACTCTAAGTTCTTCCGCATATTTTTTATACCATTCTCAATGGAATCTGATACGTATAAAGCTAGATCTACTTTACCAAAACCAGGCAAGGTCCCATAAACACCTAGGTATAAGAATAAATACTCACCCATCACTGTAGTTTTACTTATACCACGGTGACATAGATTAATAATCTGGGTACCCCCGTTGGTAATAGTATCCAACATTCTATAATGGACTACCGGGGTTTGGTGTTCTTCGCCGCGCTCGCCATTAACCAGTTTAATAAAGGTTACGAACTCTAATGCAAATTCACTAGGCACATAGTCCTTATCGTCCTCATAACTAGTGCTATTAAGGTATTCCTCAACTTTCTTGGGTGAAAATATTTCTTTAGTCGCTGTTTGGCTCATGCAATATTAGTTTCTAATCGTTTAGCTAACCTTTTTGACCTATTACCCACCTGACCCCACCATTTTGAATCTTTCATTTCTGTGATAGCTTTATTCATATCACCAGCTTCAAAACCTTCTTTCATCTTCTTAAATTTAGATAATCCGCCCCTACCTAGATTAAACGCCATATTTACGAGAACTTCCCTGGATGTATCATTTAAATTTACACCCTTGTAAAGTGTATCCACATCATTATTAGCTGTTTTAAAATCTGCTTTGAACCATTTATCCACTTGTTCCTGTGGAACAGCCATCCCCCCTTTGTATTTCCCTGATGCTAATTCTGCCTTAGTAAGTTTATGACCTATGCCTGCAGTTAAATACCCCTCAGTATCTGGGTAAACAACATGGTCCCCTTGCTTATTTCGTTTTGTTCCTTCATCCGTCTGTAGTTGTTGTACTGCAGGTGAGAATGTTTGTGGTTGCTGTGGATTCTCAACAAGATCTTGATTTTCACTCATACTACGAGAAGCTGCAGTAGCAGCGTCTGGGCTATCATACATGCCTAAATGTTCACCTGTTTTTCTATAGTAATCTTTTGCTTCTTCCTCTCCCATATCTTCTCCAGTTTCTGGATGAACCGTTGGTATCAGTGTTTCTACTCCATCTATATTGTACGATGTCCCTAAGATGGTTTTTTGTTGCCCATTTCCAGCATCAAATCGAGTTCTATTTGCTAGATTAATATTTCCTGGTGCTAGCTCTCCGTTTTCATATTCAGGTGTGTATTGTTGTAGGGTCTCTACCATATTACTATTATAGTTTGGTACAACCGCTTGCTGTGCTTGGTAAGCATTTCCATAATCTATACTAGCCGGAGCTATTGGTTGTTCTGGGCCCTCATTGAAATATTGTTTAAAGCTATCCCAAGCATTACCAGCTGAGTTCCTAAGATCGTCGTAAAGTGCCATTAGTTAGATATTCCTACATTAGTCACACTACTAAGGGCGGGATCGCCATAGTATTTTTGTAAAAGCGCATAAATCTTAGCTCTAGCGCTTTCTTCTGGTTGTTTCATCATAGGAGGTGCCTCTTGCGGTTGTAAATCTGTTACCTCACCTCCAGGACCATATGCACTCATTGAGCCCAGAAAATCAGGTTGTTTTACCTCTCCATGCTTTGCAAGTCGATCATAAACTGTATTCCCGTCTTCTCCTCGATTTCTACCACTTGCTAAGAACTGAGCCCAAGAATCCCCACCCGCCGCAGGCGCTTGAGATGTAGGAAAGGGTGTTGGTTGTGTTCTCACTACTGGGGTGGCAGAAGCGAAAGGGGCAGTGGCCCCTTGAGCTCTTGATTTTGGATATATATTATTAAATGTATTAACTGCATTATACATATACTATGTTTCCCAATCGCGCTTATCGCGCTCTATATCATCTAATTCTTGTACTGTATGCTGTTTGCCTGCTGAAAACCGCAAGCTTTTGACTATCTTATCCTTACCAACTTTGCGCCAGTTAGATATATGCCATAGTAAAGTATTCCTGCGACCACTACCAGAACCGTGAAGGAGCTTCTTTTTAGCCATTGACACATTATTTCACCTTTTAGAATAAAATCTAGCTACAATATGAGCATTCTACCACCAATTAACTAATTATCTCCGCATCATCAACCTCAGTTGGCACTACTTCTAGCTTCGACCCAGCAATAATACCGGCTGTAGTCTGCCCCGCCTTCATTAATAATCTTTGATTGGCTACTAATTCCAGCGTAGCCGTCCTAAGTACATTGATTGAACTGTCTTCTTTAATACCAATATCAAGCTCAACTTTCTTAACTTCAGGCATTTTAAGTTGTGTTAGCAGTGAATTAGCTGCATCAGTCCTAACCTTCTCGCTTTTAGCAGTTACCATCAGCTCCGCCTGTACATTTAGGGCCTTTTGGTACATATCCTGATTTAGCACATAACTAGGTATCAATGTCTGCTCATATATAAGATTGACCAATTTACTCTTGTTATACGCAGTCACATAACTAGCTATATCTTTAGACGCTACCCCTTGTGTAGCAAATCGTAATATTTTTTCTGGGAACGTCTTACTATACCCATCAATATGAGAACAGCCCATGAGCTTATGGCTCACGTATTTCACCGCAGAGATATACTCGCGCATCTTAAACCTGCCATCCTTCATAACCCCTGCGTAGCTAATCAGATTCTCCCTATAAGCCTCATACAGCTCTGGTTCAGTCAATGTCTTGTTGATTTGATCTATCAAAGCTTGGTTAACTGATTTTCTTACCTTATCTGGTAATGCATGCTTGAATTGCTCAACTGTTAATGCCGTCATGTAAGACCCTTTTGGGTTAGTGTATCGGGAGAGTATAGATTAAATCCAGAGGGTTGGGGGAAAAATTATTTTTTTGGGTTTTGAGAAATTTATAATTTGGGTACGAATGCAGGGATTGAACTGTCAAGGACTAGAAGCAAATACTCCCCCCCTCTATATCTGCAAATTAGGTTATGGGCACGACTCACCACCCAAAGGCACACCTCAGGTCAAAACCGAAGGCACACTAAGGTCAACTACCACAGTAGTGATTGCTGAACACGACTCACGCGCTACGCGGGAGAAACAGGCAAGCCTGTACGGGCTGGAACATTCACCCGAATGCTTCCCAATTAATTGGAGACTAATATGAGTAACGCTTTCGGTATGGTTTGGAAGTTTCTTTACCACCTCTTCAGCGGTGCAAACAAATGCGCCGTAGCTTTCGAGAACATTGCTACCGTAGGTGAGATTAGTTCAGTAATCTACCTAAACGAGCAGAAGCACAACCTCGCTAAGCTTGAGAAGGTGTCTAAGAAAGAGCTCGATGCTATGAAATAGTAGCACGACTCATACCTGTGCACCGCTCGGTGTGCAGGTTGTTAATCAACTTCGGAGGATGTATGTACAAAGACATTTGTGCTTTCTTTAAGCTTTTAAAAGCAGCTTTTGTAGCAACTAATACGCTTGCTACTATGCATGATTGCGGCTATCGTGGTACGCCTGTGTATTCTCAGGTGTATGTTGATGAGCAAAGGAAAAACCTTGCTCGACTCGAGAAACAGGCGAGTACACAACTCACAGAGCGTAACTACATGCCTGTGGAGCCTGTTGATTACATTAGAAGATAAATCCACGACTCATCTATCCCACACTGGGGTAGGTGGGTCCAACCCTTTAACCCAAAGCCACACATAAGGTTCAAGATCAAAAGCAACGTCAACATCAACATCAAAGGCAGAATCAAAGGCAAAAGCGATAAGGTCAAAAGCAAGTTCTAGGACAGTCACGACTCATTTACTGAGTAGGGTATCGGACAGTCAGTAGCTAGGTTTACTGATTACCTGTTATTCCTACTTACTTAAGTACTTTACTTAGATAGTCCAAATACGATATCACTACGGTATCTTTAGTCCTATACCTTCCTATTCTTTCCATACACTTCTGGAGAACTTCTTCGCCATCCTTTATTCTTCTTCTCACCTACTACTTTGAGGTTACTTAACTTAGTATCACCACCCTTATCCAATAACCTAACATGGTGTACGTTCTTACCATCACCCTTGCTAGCCTTGCCTGCCTTCACAGCTATTGCTCTAGCTTGGTTCTGTTTAACCCTACTAGCTATCCTATCAGGATGTGCGTTGTAGATTGCTTTGTTACGTCTGGCTTTATCATACGCTGCTTGGGATTGTCCTTCCTTCTTAGGCATAGTGTTTCCTTATATATATAAGAATACTAACTTCCAAACGCACGCCTGTTCCCGGTTGGCACCGGAAACGCTGAGCGTTTGTAAGCATTGGGTGGGGTTGCTTTTGATTATAGTACTTGCCTCGGTGTAAAAAGTTATATCACATACATAATATCATTGTCAAGTGAAAGGT
>Ga0075444_10001282_pt1 | contig 15344 bp, 13 predicted proteins | sample CoawatmetaG01DNA_FD_76836 | JGI IMG/M metagenome (GOLD analysis project Ga0075444, IMG submission 76836) | Marine microbial communities from the West Antarctic Peninsula - Coastal water metaG017-DNA | ecosystem: Environmental > Aquatic > Marine > Coastal | place: Atlantic Ocean: West Antarctic... | reverse complement strand
TATCCATTGTGTACTCAATGACATCAAATATATCAATATAACCTTCAGATAATTCTTCTGGTCTAATAAATGGAACTTCCGCTCCTAAATTTTTAGCAATTAATGCAGTACTTTCAGAATCTGTAGCTACAACGATATCTGAAATAAACTTTGAATCCTTAGCTGAATTTATAGTTCTTTCCAACAGAGGTTTATTATTTACAAATAATGACTCTCCCTTAATTGGAATAACTGCAAGAATTTTTAAATCTTCTGGGTCTTGATGTGATAAATTTGTAGAAAAACCGTTAATATTTTCTAGTATCTTAACTATATTCTTTGCTCTATCTAAATTAAGGTCTTGATTGATTCCATGCCAATGATAAACCCTTGCATCAGGCTCATAAATAATATTGTAGTCATTTTTAATTACTAATTCACCCCAAACCCTATCCTCGATATTTTCTAGATTCTCATCAAAGGGAAACTGGTCCCATATTTTTTTAGTAAATGCACTATTGGCATTATGAAAAAAAGAATCTTTTATTTGAATTTTCTTATCTTTACCAAAAACTGTTAGTAAATCTCTCTTATCAAGATCACTCGTAAATGAGAGAGGCTCTTGTTTTCCATATATACCTGCAATGTTAGAATTATCTAGATCATTAATTAAATTACCTAGCCATTGGTTATTGACTGGAATACAATGCCCTGATAAACATACAATATACTCCCCTGAAGAAACTCTAATTCCATCATTAATTGCCTTACCAGGATAAAAATCCTTGATAGATATTAATTTAATTTTAAATTCTTTAGCCTTCGCAACAGTTCGATCAGTTGAATTATTATCAACAATAATTACTTCAAATTTCTTATAATCTTGCTTAAAAACACTTTTAAGACAAGCTGAAATCCACTTCTCTTCATTTTTTGTTCGAATTATTATTGAAACAAGTTTTTGATTTTTCAATCTTAACAACCTTTATTAGTAATATAAATTATATTTTTGAGTCTGAGTATTTATATATTTAAAGCCTTCCATCAACTTCATCAATGCTTAGAATATACTTAATGTCATAAAGTATATGATTATTTTTTCCAAGTATTTTTATTTTGTCAGCAGAAATTTTTTTAAACTCATCATGTGCAACAGCTAATATAATTACATCATATTTATTTTCTATTGGTTTATCAATTGGAAGCAACCCATGTTCAGAAAAAGCCTTTTTCTTATCAACCCAAGGATCATATAAATCTACATTACACTTTAAATCTTGAAGCTCATTAATAATATCAAAGACTCTTGAATTTCTAAGATCTGGACAATTTTCCTTAAAAGTCAACCCCATAATCAATACTTCAGCACTAACAGTATTAATATGTTTTTTAGCCATCAATAGGACTATTTGATTAACAATATATAAACCCATATTATCATTTATGCGTCTTCCTGCAAGAATCATCTCTGGATTATGTCCAACAGATAAAGATTTAAAAGTTAAATAATAAGGATCTACTCCAATGCAATGCCCACCAACTAATCCTGGACGAAAAGGAAGGAAATTCCATTTAGTTGCAGCGGCATCTAGAACTGCTTCAGTATCAATATCCAACTTATTAAAAATCATTGCTAATTCATTAATTAAAGCTATATTAATATCACGCTGAGTATTTTCAATTACTTTTGCAGCTTCTGCTATTTTGATACTTTTAGCCTTATGAGTTCCTGCAGTTACAATCCTTTGATACAAAGAATCAACTATATCAGCTGTCCTTTCGTTTGATCCTGATGTAATTTTTTTAATATTAGGAATTCTATGCTCCTTATCACCAGGGTTAATTCTCTCTGGAGAATAGCCACAATAAAAATCTTTATTAAACTTAAAATTAGAATATTGCTCAAGAATTGGAACACATACTTCTTCAGTAACTCCTGGATAAACTGTAGATTCAAAAATAACAATATTATCTTTTTTAAGAAGGCTCCCAACGGTTTTACAAGCAGCAATGAGTGGAGACAAATCAGGTTTTTTTTCACTATCAATTGGCGTAGGAACAGTGACAATAAAAATATTACAACTTTGAAGATCATGGGCATCAAATGTGAAATTTAATTTGCTTGATTCTTTTAATTCTTGAGTTTCAACTTCCAATGTTAAATCATTACCAACAAGTAACTCTTTTATTCTGGTTTTATTAGTATCAAAACCTAAAGTTTCAAAGACCTTTCCAAATTCAACAGCTAGAGGCAAGCCTACGTAACCTAGCCCTATAATTGCAATTTTTGTGTCCTTCTCCTTAGTCATAACTTATGGTACTCCTTAAACCATTTAACAAAATTATTTACACCTTTTTCGACACTCATAGAGGGCTTATAGTTAAATACCTTTACTAGCTCATCTACATCTGCATAAGTGTCAGGTACATCTCCTGGCTGAAGAGGCAGAAGTTCTTTTTTAGCATTTATTCCAAGAGCTGTTTCAATTGCTTTAATATAGGTTAACAGCTCTATTGGTGAGTTATTACCAATATTATATAGACGCCATGGTGCTTTTGAGCTTGCAGGGTCTGGATCATTTCCATCCCAATCTAAGTTTGGTGATGCAGGTTTATCTAGAACGCGGACAATACCTTCAACGATATCATCAATATAAGTAAAGTCTCTTCGATGTTCGCCATAATTAAATACCTGAATTTTTTTACCTGATAAGATTGCTTTTGTAAACTTAAATAGTGCCATGTCTGGACGACCCCAGGGGCCATAAACTGTAAAAAATCTAAGTCCCGTGGTTGGCAAACCATATAAATGACTATAAGTATGGGCCATTAGTTCATTTGCTTTTTTACTAGCGGCATACAAGCTTAAAGGATGGTCAACATTATCATGAACTGAAAAGGGCATTTTAGTATTAGAGCCATATACTGAACTACTAGAGGCATAGACAAGGTGTTTAATTTTATTATGCCTACACCCTTCTAAAATATTTCCAAATCCTACCATATTGGTATTTATGTAAGCCAGGGGGTTTTCAATAGAATAGCGGACACCCGCTTGAGCAGCCAAATTAACCACCCCATCAAATTTATGTCCTTGAAAAAGCAATTCAACTGCATTACTATTTTCAATATCCATATTAATATGTGTGTAATTATTATGATTTATATGGCGTGACAGACGAGCCTCCTTTAATGCTGGATCATAATAATCATTGAGATTATCAACGCCTACTACTTCATTACCTCTTTCAAGAAGTTTAATAGATAAAGCTGACCCAATAAAACCTGCCGAACCAGTAACTAATAATTTCATTTCTTAATTTATATCCCTATTTCAATAATTTTTATACGAAAGATTATCTTAATTAATCGCTATTAAATAAATCTCTTGTGTAGACCTTTTCTTTGACATCATTAAGCTCATCAACCATCCTATTAGCGACAATTAAATCACACATTTTTTTAAATTGATTTAAGTCTTTAATGACCCTTGTATTAAAGAATTCATCATCTTCAAGTACTGGCTCATAAACTACTACTTTAATTCCTTTTGCCTTAATACGCTTCATAATGCCTTGTATTGAAGACACTCTAAGATTATCAGAGTTATTTTTCATGATTAATCGATGTATCCCAACTGTTTGAGGATTTTTCTTGATAATCGAGTCTGCAATAAAGTCCTTTCGAGTTGAATTAGCATCAACAATTGCACTAATAAGACTATTGGGTACATCTTTATAATTAGCTTTTAATTGCTTAGTATCTTTAGGTAAGCAATAACCCCCATAACCAAATGAAGGATTATTATAATAATTTCCAATACGGCTATCCAATCCGACCCCTTCAATTATTTGCCGTGCATCCAGTCCATGAGTTTCGGCATAAGAATCTAATTCATTAAAATATGAAATTCTCATTGCTAAATAAGTATTTGAAAAAAGTTTAACAGCTTCAGCTTCAGTGGGATTGGTAAAAAGTACATCAATATTGTCTTTAATAGCCCCCTCTATCAATAACTCAGAAAATTGTTTAGCTCTATTTGATTGTTCTCCCACTATAATTCGAGAAGGATAAAGATTATCATATAGTGCACTACCCTCTCTTAAAAACTCAGGAGAGAATATAATATTATTACAACTCAATTCTTTAATAATACCGGCTGTGTATCCAACTGGCACAGTTGATTTGATTACCATGATTGCCTTTGGATTGATAGTCATTACATCTTTAATAACCCCTTCAACTGCTGATGTGTTAAAGTAATTTTTTGCAGTATCATAATCTGTAGGTATTGCAATAATTATGAAATCTGCATTTTCATATGCCTCCAGCTTATTAGTAGTAGCCTTGAAGTTAAGGTTTTTATTTGACAAGAAATCTTCTATTTCTCTGTCATGGATAGGTGATATTTTTTTATTTAATTTATTTACCTTAAACTTATCAATATCATAAACGACAACCTCATGATTTTGGGCAAGTAGCATTGAATTTGATAGTCCAACATAGCCAGCACCTGCAATTCCTATTTTCATAAACTAGTTCTCATTATTTTAATATTCATCAACAGCGTTAATTTTAATTATTTCAAAAGTCTATTCATTTTAACGAATTGAATTCTGCGCATCTTTTCAATAGAATTAATCTCTTCAGAGATCTCTGTTTGGTAACATTCTGGGAATACTTCTAATTTACATAGTAAATCAAAATGAAAAATTTTACTATTCATTAGGCTTCATAAAAAAAAGTGAAATATTAAGAAAGCAGCTACTATTTTGAAAAGTAAATTTGCGCAACAAAAAAGGCTGTTAAAAGAATATAATTTTATCATTAATAATTTTAATGTTCAACTGTTGAATGCTATTTTTTATTGAAATATATGCTTAAAAATTTTCAATTGCTGTTTCTTAACTTTTTTGTGTTTTTTCATATACCAATTCACGATACTCTATAATTAAGAAAAAATAAGACAAGCTATAATGAATAACAAAATTGATTTTAATAACAAAAATATTCTTATCACAGGTGGTGCAGGATTTATAGGTAGTAATTTAGTATCTTATCTTCAGGAAAACTTTCCAAAATCAAAATTAACCGTTTTTGACTGTTTTAGAAATAATGAAACTTTTCTTAATGGAAATTTGAAAAGTTTTGGTCATTATAAAAACTTATTAAGCTTTAAAGGAAAGATTATCTGTGGAAACCTAAATAATAAAGATGACTTAAGCCTATTAAGCAATCATAAGTTTGATTTTATTTTCCATCATGCTGCAATTTCAGATACACGTATATATGATCAAGAAGTTGTAATGAAGACCAATGTTAATTCATTTTATGATTTATTAGCAATAGCAAAAAGAGACCACTCTGTAATGGTTTATGCTAGTTCAGCAGCAACTTATGGTAGTCTGCCTTGTCCACAAATTGTAGGGAAAGAGAGTCCTGAAAACCCTTATGGATATAGTAAATACATTATGGATCAAATTGCAATTCAATATTCAATAGAAAATCCAGACCTCAAAATAGTGGGGCTAAGGTTTTTCAATGTATATGGGCCAAAAGAATATTACAAAGCAAATACATCTTCTATGGTTATTCAACTTGGCCATCAAATTCTGGATGGAAATGCGCCGCGCTTATTTAAAAATTCTAACCAAATATTCCGTGATTTCATTTATATTGATGATGTAATTCAAGCGAATATCAAAGCTTGTGCATCGAAAAAAAATGGAATCTATAATATTGCTACAGGAATTCCAAGAAATTTCCAAGAAATTGCAGATATTTTACAAAATGAACTTGGTACTAATCTAGGAACAGATTACTTTCGTAATCCTTATGATGGTTATCAAATGAATACTCAGGCAGATATTTCAAGCTCAAAGAAAAACTTAGATTTCAACCCTCAGTTTTCTTTAGAAAAAGGAATTAAAGCTTATATTCCAGAAATATTACGCCTTCATAATTCTAACAACTCATGATTGAATTTCAAAACAAAAACCCAAAAATTTTAGTTATTGGTGATCTAATGATAGATCACTATCTTTGGGGGTCTTGTGAACGAATTTCTCCAGAAGCTCCTGTTCAAGTTGTTAATATTGATAGTGAAAGTACTCTTCTTGGTGGTGCAGGAAACGTAATCAACAACCTTAATGCTCTTGGATCTAAAGTTGATGTCATTAGTGTGATTGGAGATTGTATAGTATCTGAAGAATTGAAAGAATTACTAATAAATATTAATGTAGATACTCAGTACTTAATTGTGCAGAAAAATCGTATTACTAGCAAGAAAAGTCGAATAATCGCTTCGCAACAGCAGGTTATTCGATATGATCGAGAATGCATAGATGAAATTAATAATGAGTCTCAAACCGCAATTCTTGAGTTCTTTAATAAGATTATTAATAATTATGATTTAGTACTTCTATCAGATTATGGTAAGGGATTATTAACTTTTAAATTAACTCAATCATTGATTACTATTGCTAATAAAAATAAAAAGAAAATATTAATTGATCCTAAAGGTTTAGATTATTCGAAGTATAAAGGGGCTTATCTTCTGACTCCTAACAAAAAAGAAGCTGGCGAAGCAGCTCATTTAACTATTGTAGACAATAATAGCCTCTTTAAAGCAATACAAAGCCTGAAAGAGCAATGCAATTTGAAAGTTTCACTAATTACCTTGAGTGAACAAGGTGTGGCAGTTTTTGACAATAGCCTTCGTATTCACCCTACTTCAGCGATAGAAGTATTTGATGTAACTGGTGCAGGAGATACTATTTTGGCCTCACTGGGATTTGCATTATCAAGTAACTTAAATATTGATGATGCAATTAAATTTGCCAACCTAGCCTCAGGTGTTGTAGTTGGTAAAATTGGCTCAGCGACTGCTACTCTTAACGAAATAATTGAGTATGAATCAAGTCTCAATAAGTCTAATAGTAATGAACATATCAAAAGCTGGAGTGAAATTTCCTCTATAGTTCATGAGCTTAGAAATAAAAATAGAAAAATTATATTTACCAATGGTTGCTTTGATATTCTTCATATTGGACATATCAAATATCTAGAAAAAGCCAAAAGCTTTGGAGACATTTTAATATTAGGGCTCAATTCAGATGCCTCAATACAAAGACTTAAAGGTGAAAATCGCCCAATTAATATTCAAACTGATCGCGCTTACATTCTTGCTTCACTTGAAGTTGTTGATTATTTAGTAATATTTGAAGAGGATACTCCTCTCGAACTAATTAAACTTGTTAAACCTGACATTCTAGTCAAAGGTGGAGATTATCAAGATAAAGAAGTTGTAGGTCATAGCATAGCTAAAGAAGTTAAACTAGTGAAATATATTGATGGAAAAAGCACTACTAAAACCATCCAAAGGATACAAAAAGTATGAAAGAAATTATTAAGAATGAATTTAATGAACATATTAGAGTCGTAAATTCTCTTCATAATCTAACTGATAAAGTTGCCTCTTCTGCCCAGTTATGCATTGATTGTATAAATAAAGGTGGTAAGATTCTAATATTTGGAAATGGTGGGAGTGCAGCAGATGCCCAACATATTGCTGCAGAACTCGTAGGAAGATATAAAGTGAAACGCAAAGGTTTACCAGCAATTGCGTTAACAACTGACACATCAACTTTAACATCAATCAGTAACGACTTTGGATATAGCCATGTATTTGATCGACAGGTTGAAGCTCTTGCTAATAAGGGAGATTTATTAATAGGAATAAGCACCAGTGGCAAAAGTAGTAATGTTATTAGTGCTCTTAAAATGGCATCTAAATTAAACTGCACTTCAATTGGATTAAGTGGTCATGACGGTGGGGAAATGAATAATATTTGCAACATTAATATAGTTGTGCCTTCAGATGACACTCCCCGGATTCAAGAAATGCATATCATTATTGGTCACACCCTATGCAACCTAATTGATCAAGAATTTCAAACCTAATTAAATTTTTGAACTGCCTCTAAAACATCTGAAGACTCTAAGAACTTCATGCAATTGTGATGCTTAAGAGGGCATGATCTCTTCATGCATGGCTGACAATCTAAATTCTTCTTTAAAATAATTCCATTTGTATTCTTCCATTGAGAGGTTTCTTTATCATTAGTTGGCCCAAAAACTGAAACTGTTGGAATTTGATAAGCAGCAGCAATATGCATTGGCCCACTATCTCCTGTGATAAATAAGTCAAGGGTTGAAATATAATCAATGAGCTGACTAATAGAAGTTTGAGCTGATAAGTTTTGGTAATTAGTAACTCCTTTTTCAATTAGATATTTTTCAATATCAGCTGCAATATCTTTTTCAGCGTCCCCTCCAAAAATAAGAATATCGTAAATATCAGATAAATCACTTGCAACATTAGCAAATTCTTTCGGATACCAGCGCTTAGCATTTCCATAAGATGCTCCCGGGTTAATTCCTAATATTTTATTTTTTTGATTTTTATTTTTTTTCTTTGAAGCTGGCAATATTAAATTACCTGGAATCGAAACAGCACTCAAAGCATTATTAATAAAATTATTATATTTTTCTACCTGATGACCCTTAATAAATTTATTTTTGTCAAATTGATATTTTTTTTTTGCTGATACACAAAATTTCAAAAATATTGAACGAAAAGAGCTTCTAAAAGAAAAATAAGCATCATACTGGCCCAAATTCTTTACACTTTTATATATAGAAAAATAATTTTTTTCCAAAATATAAGTATTAGTAACTTTAGGGTGATTTTTTAATGCTTCAATAGAAACAGCAGAACCTAACAATACAATTTCTAAGTTATCAAAAAAATTTACTAGGTTCTCAATGGCAGGTGTTACCATTACTGTATCACCAAGCCATGTTGGAAGTTCAATTAGAATCTTCATCAAACAAGTTTAAAATGTTTTTTGCTTAAATCCAAGCCAAATAAGCTCTCGAAAATCTTCATTAAACGATGTTTTTGTTGTTTCTTAGTTGGCTTATAAGCTGGATCAGTAATAAAGACTCCAGTCTCTTTGGAGAGCCACTTTTTTATAATTTTTGGATGTGAACCTTTAAATTCTTGAATAATTGATTTATCCATTTGAGAATAATCAACAACTACTGGCTCACCTCCCCAGTACTTTTGTACTTTACTGCTCTTTAAATTCATCTGCTCTTCACTTCGTGCCCAACCATAATGGTAACAAGAAACTTCAGTACGTTTTGCTCTTGGATATCTACCTTTTTTATTAGAATCTAATATCAGCCAAAAAAGACCATCTGGAGCATAGGACCTAATTGAATTTTTAATAATTCTAGCCTCTGAACGATACCATCCAGGTGAATTAAGCACACTATTAGTATTTCCATAAAAGTGCATAAAGTCAAAAACAAGAGCTTCAACATTAGAATCATTTAAATGCATCTTCATAGAGTTTGTAATTTTACTTAGATCTTTTTCATGATAAACTTCATCACCTTCAATGTAAAAAGCCCAGTCGCCTGTGCAATTAAATTGTGCAATCATTTTTTGCTGACCATAAACATAACCTCTATCTCTGATACCATCATTCCATTTAGATTGAATGATGCGAATCTTTTTGTCGTCAATAGAGAGAAGCATTTTTAATGTATTATCTTCACTCTCACCAACATTAATAACAAACTCGTCTACTATAGGCAGTATCGAAATAATTGATTCAACAAATGGATATCCAAGTATCTGTCCATTTTTAATAAATGTAAAGCCACTAACTTTCATTTTTTTCTATTGAGTCAATTCCATTCTTACAAAATTTAATTCTTTCATTTATAGCTTCAGTCAACATTTCATCATTCCTCTCTAATGACATTCTAGAATTTTCATTGTGCCATAAATGGAATTGAATAGCATTAAAACGAACATTTTTTCTATTAATTCCACTATTCATTAATCTAGCCACGAACTCACTATCCTCCCTTCCCCATCCTTCAAACTCATTATTAAATCCATTAATATTTAAGCAATCTTCCTTATAAAAAGCCATATTACAGGTCTTAATGCCATGCATATTATTCATTCTATTTGAGAATAGAATGGAAAGTAATTTTGAATGGATAGAATTTTTTCTATTCTGTAAACCTACAGTAAAAAAAGAAATATTAGTTGTTTTAGTAGCTAGCACTTTATTTGTTTGTTTTTCAGTTAACAAAACTCTTGAACCCTGAACAAAGAATCCAGACTCTGCATTAGCAATGTGGTCTTTTATAAAATGACTATGAAGTAATGTATCACCATCTATCAAAATAATATAGTCACCCGATGACTTAGCTATAGCATTATTTCTTGATCTCGCAGCCCTAAAACCATAATCTTTTTGCCAAGAATAAATAATATTTAGATTAGAATTTTTTTTTAAATAACTTATTAGTTCTCTTGTATCCTTAGTACTTCCATCATCAGCAATTATTACTTCATTTGGGACAATTGTTTGATTTTTAACACTCTCTATCACTAATAGTAATGACTCAGGCCAATTATAGGTTGTAATAATTAGAGTAAGTTTCATCTGCTAATCAGTTATTAGATAAAATAAGAGGAAATTATAAGTCATTTATACTTCTAAACCCTTATGAAAGATCGTTCACTTTTTCTCATATTTTTAATTTTACTTACATTATGAAGCTTTCTGTTTATATTATTGCTTTTAACGAAGCTGAAAAAATCCATGATTGCATTAAAAGTGCATTATGGGCAGATGAAATTATAGTTGCTGACTCAAATAGTACCGATGGCACAACAGAGATTGCTAAAAAACTTGGAGCAAAAGTTGTTCAAATTCCTTTTAATGGATATGGTGATTTAAGAAATAAAGCGATTAGTTACTGTAAAGGTGATTGGATTTTTAGCCTAGATTCTGATGAGAGATGCACAGTTGAAGTACGTGATGAAATTATGCATCTTATTAGTAATGGGAGTTTTGATATCTATCGAGTTCCAAGAAAGAATTTTTTTATGGGGAAATGGATTAAGCACTCTGGATGGTATCCAAATTTTAGACAACCCCAACTTTTTAAAAATAAAAAAATGAGCTACACTATGGATTCTGTCCATGAGGGCTATATTAGTCATAGTGATAAGGAAATTGGAGTTATTACCAATAGTATTTGGCAATTCCCTTTTAAAAGTACTGAAGAAGTAATGCATAAGGCTAATCGATATTCAACTCTTGGTGCTTTTAAATTAAAGGAAAAAGGGATTAAAAGTTCTGTTTTTAAAGCCTTCTTACATGGTGTTTGGTCATTTATTAAACACTATATATTTAAACTGGGGTTCCTAGATGGTGGCCCTGGATTCGTAATTGCATTTGGTAATTTTGAAGGTACTTTCTATAGGTATATTAAGTTAATAGATTTACAACAAAAATCGAAGCATCCTACAACTCAATCTATTCATAAACCTAACAAATGATAGTTCCAGTAATTTTATCCGGTGGAAGTGGCACACGATTATGGCCTCTTTCTAGAAAGCTTTATCCAAAGCAATTTTTAACACTAGTTAATGAGACAACTTTGTTCCAAGATACAATTATTCGATTACCAAGTCCTATGTCTTCCCCACTTATTATATGTAATGAAGAACATCGTTTTATAGTTGCCGAACAGCTAAGACAAATAGACTCTGAAAACAAAGGCATTATTCTAGAGTCAGTTGGAAAAAATACTGCTCCAGCAATAGCACTAGCTGCAATAAAACTACTTAGCGAATATGAAGATCCTGTGCTTTTGGTATTATCAGCAGACCATTTAATAGATAATAAATCTAAATTTCACAACTCAATTAAGATTGCAAGCAAAATTGCAGAGCAAGGCAAAATGGTTGCTTTAGGCGTAAAACCTACTAAAGCTGAAACAGGCTATGGTTATATTGAAGTCATTAATTCAAAGGATGATGATTATTACAATATTAGTTCTTTTACTGAAAAACCTAACTTTAAAACTGCAAAAAAATTCTTCAATTCTGGCAAATACTATTGGAATAGTGGAATCTTTATGTTTAAAGCTTCAGTATATCTTCAGGAGCTAAAAAAATATGAGCCCGAAATGTATTCTATTTGTAAAAAATCACTCCTTGAAACTCACCAGGATATAGATTTCATTCGTATAGATAATAATGAGTTTTCAAAATGCCCAGATAAATCTATTGATTATGCAGTAATGGAAAAAACTTCTGTTGGAGTAGTTGTTCCCTTCAACGGAAATTGGAGTGATATCGGCTCTTGGGAGGCTTTATGGGATTCCAAAATTAAAGATAATGATAACAATGTTAGTGAAGGAGACGTCCTGCTAAGTAAAGTTAGTAACTCTTATATTCATAGTTCAAGTCGACTTGTTACAGTGCATGACCTTTCTGATGTAATTATTGTTGATACTCAAGATGCCTTATTAGTCTCAAGTAAAAAAAAATCACAAGATATAAAAAAAATTGTTGAAACACTAAAAAAAACAAATAGAGTTGAGTCTTCTAATCATAGAAAAGTTTATAGGCCATGGGGATATTTTGACTCAATAGATAAAGGAATAGGGTTCCAAGTAAAGCGCATTTTTGTAAATCCTAAGTCAAAGCTATCTTTGCAAAAACATATCCACAGGGCAGAGCACTGGATTATTGTTAAGGGGATTGCTTTAGTTACTTGTGGAGAAAAAGTTTTTAAGCTAAAAGAAAATCAATCTACTTTTATTCCAAGAGGTGAAATTCATAGGCTTGAAAATTTTGGCAATAAAACTTTAGAAGTAATTGAAGTACAAACTGGTGAATATCTTGGTGAAGACGATATTATTAGAATCAAAGATGACTACCAAAGAAAGTAATCAGTTCATTATATTTTTGAATAATTTTTTTTTCAGAGATATTATTTACATCCTCTTTATCAAAAAGTGAAAAATTATTTATAGAGTCAGTTAGCTGCATTTTTGATGAAAGTCTAGAAAATAAAGGAACTACAGGAGTGCCAACTGCATTTGCTGCATGCATAAGCCCTCCATCACAACATAATAATAATCTTGCTTGAGATATAATTTGAGCAGTTTGATTAAAAGTAAATTTAGCTACACAATTAAAAATATTTTGATTATTAAAATTTTCTAAAATTTCACTCACAATTTCTACTGCATTAGCTGACCCTACAATAACAATTTTTAAATTCGCATCCTGGGTTAGTAATAGTTTAATAACCTTACTCCATTTCTTATAAATTCTATAATCCCACTCACCACCAATTGCAATTGCAACAAAGCTTATTGGTAGATTAAGGTTTTGAATAATAGTCTGATCAAAGTCAGAAATTGAAATTGAAGCTCTTGCTATTTCAGCAATTTCATTTTTATTTCTAATGTAACCTAGTAATTGGTTTAGTCTATGAAAACTAAAAAGAATACGATTCACTTCAGGTCCATTATAATATCCAAAAATACCAACAAATGTTGTTAAATAAGCAATTTTAGACTTAATTCTAATACTTCTTGAGCTATAAGAATCAATTATAACTAGATCATAAGATTCATCAAAAACTTGATTTTCATCTTTAAAAACTCTTCTAAAAATTTTATCATCTTTATAAAGATCTACATTCTTACTATCTGTAAATAAATCAATACTTCTATCTTCTAACATTACCCTACTTGATAGATCCATTAAACTATCGCCCAAACTAGGTGCTGAAATATTAATCCATAGAATTTTTTTATGCGAAGGCAATATTTGACTAATTTCAAGAAACTTTTGATGCTTTAACTTTATAAAAAGCTGTCGCTTTTTATATTTTAACCATATTAATAAGGAACTATTTTGAGCTAAAAAAACTAATGAATAGTTTGGGATATCATGCTTAAAAGGAAGCGTATATGTTTTTTTAAATGACAGCATTGTTATACCAACCTTCAATTTGGTTGAAAACTACTTTCGGACTAATATGATCCAAGCAATCACTTTTTCCATGATTATTGTCACAACCGGCGTTTCCACAAGCCACACAAGGCATACTAGCTTGAAAAATTGTTGTATTACCATAAGTCTGTATTGGTAAATTTTCACTTGCACATGTATTTAAATCGTTTGACCAAGGGGACCACATAGATAAATTAGTTGGCCCAAATATAGCAAAAATACGTTTATTTTGTGAGGCAGCAACATGCATATTAAGAGTATCCATACCAATATATGCCAATGATAAATGGCTTAAAGCTAAATATTCCTCTAAAGAAGTTTCACCAATAAAATCATAAATATTAATTAAGGATGGTAGTTGTTTTTTTATATTAGTATCAATTTTATTTTCACTACCTGTAACTAAGATTGGGATATTTAATAGATTAAGCTTCAAAAGCAAATCATGCCTCAATTTTTGAGGATATATTTTGTAAGAGTATTGGGCTGAAGGGTGAAAAATAATAAATTTATCAATGCCCATTTGTTTAAGTTTAGCTTTTAACTTAGAAATAATGAATTTAGGAACTTGAGGGGATCTTTGAATTTTTTTATGCTTGATTTCTAATAAATTTAAAGGCTCTAAATTGTTTAATTGAATATGTCTTTGATTGTCAAAATAATAATGGTGTGATAATAACTTTTTCTTCCACCAAGACTTTTTATTACTCATTTCTATAGCACTAATAGAGTTTTTGGATGCAAGGAGAGCATACAAAACACTACGATCACTTGCAGTTAAACTAATACTTAAATCATAATTTCTAAAAATTAAACTAAAAATATTTTTCTCTTGCTTTATTCGATTGTCTTTCTTTTTTTGATAGGAAAATGTATAAATAGCATTAATGTTTGGTAATAGTTTAGAGACGGCCAAAGTATCATCATTTACAAGAAGGTCAATCTTAGGGTGTTTATAATATGAATATAAAGCCTCAATTAAAGAATGACTTAAAAAAACATCTCCATTTGAACGTTGAATGATTATTAAAATTTTATTAATTTTTTTCAAAATCTTTATAAAGAAAAGAACTAAAAAATACAAATAGAAGTGATGTGTAATGCCCTAAGAGATAGGAATCACTGAGCATGATGACTAAAAAGAATAGGGGGATCATAATACCAAAATCACGAATAAATTTATTAGAAGAGTTAAAAGACATTTTTATTTGAAGATAGAAAATATAAAGCATACTTATGAGACCAATTAATCCTAGCTGCATTAGAATTAAAATATACATATTATGTGGATTTGTAGAAGATGGAAGTGCTGGAGAATGAATCAAATTAATCTTATTATATTCAACTGGAAAATCTCCTGTTCCAACGCCTATTATTGGATGTTGTTTAACTACTTCAAATGAATTTTTAGCAAAATTAATTCTTACACTCACAGAATCACAACAGATTTCACTAT
>Ga0075444_10001280_pt1 | contig 15348 bp, 6 predicted proteins | sample CoawatmetaG01DNA_FD_76836 | JGI IMG/M metagenome (GOLD analysis project Ga0075444, IMG submission 76836) | Marine microbial communities from the West Antarctic Peninsula - Coastal water metaG017-DNA | ecosystem: Environmental > Aquatic > Marine > Coastal | place: Atlantic Ocean: West Antarctic... | reverse complement strand
TAGGAATACCATCTAAAATATACGTGAAAGGAGTTATTACATTACTAAGCATATTAATAGCAATACGACCATCAGAATCATCCCAACAATTTACATTTGTAGAACTAATGTCTAACTGGATAGGCGTAATAGTATCAGATGATGCAGAAGTACTTGCGCATAGGGATTCTAAAGTCATATAATAAAACTGTGTTCCTAAGGGAATATTAGCTCCCGCAATAGAAGTAACATCCACAGGATAATTTACTGTTGAAAGCAAATTAAAAGGACCACTAATATTGTCTGATCCATAAATATTATAAAAGGTTGAGCTATTTGCTGTTAAATAATGATTCCAGGTAACCGAAACATCTCCTACACTGTTCTCTGTAACGCACTGAAAAAGTGGTGCAGGCTGGGTTGTAGCTGGAAGAACAGTTATTTTAATAGTTGCTATACGAATTGCATTTGCAGGACAAAAATCATCAACAACTTTCACTAAAAATGTAAATATATTTGTTGTATTTCCACAACCTGAAGCTGACAGAATTTGGGCACAGTCTGTTTGCCAACTAAACATACCTGAAACTAAGCTAGGAGCAGTTATAGTTGTATTGCCATTCACATCAGTGAATGTAGCACAAGGGGGATTATTACATGGCGTAACCTGCCCACCAGAAATAGTCATAGTCAAATCCTGAGGTATGCCACCCGCATATAAATCAGCATCATTAGCAACAATATCAAAAGTAACTAGTTCACCTGCATTAATTGTTGTTGCATAAGATGGTAATCCAGATGTACCAATAGTTTGAGTCCAATTTTGATTACCTAACGGGGCCGTAACAATTGGAGGGCTATTTTGAACACCACTAGCTAAAGCACCACAATTAATCAAAACTGCAGGAATATCTCTAAAAATTTCTGACACTAATTGTCCACACTTAAATGCCTTAACACTAATAGTTGTCGCAAAAGTTCCTGCAGTATTAGAGTGGTATGAAATCTCACCAGTTATAGGGTCTAGTTGTACTCCTCCTGCTGATATAGAAGGTATAGGAGAATTAAAAGTATAAGGAGCTACAAAAGGAAGAGGTGCTGGAAGAACTGGAGGATTATAAGCACCAAAAAAATCATCTAAAGGCTCTGCCCACTGGTAAGAAATACTATCTAACTCAGAGTCAGAAGCATTGTGAGAATACGCAAAAGGATAACCAGTACAGATAATTGTATTTGGAGATTCATTAAAGATAGGAGATGAATCAAAACAAGGGCCAACAGGAACTTGAATACCATTATCAAAATACGGAAACATAGATGCACGTAATGTATATCCTGCACTTGATGGAGCTGTTAGATTAACTACTGAATTTGGTCGACAACAACTATCCCAGGTAAAATGCCAACCCGCTAAAGGGGGTAGTCCAACAATTGCGATAGGTTGTGAAATATAAATATATTCTTCAACAGCTCCAACTGGATTATTAATACAATCCAATGCGGCATAACCACTATTTGTCACATCACACAAAGGAGAAATATCAATTACAGTATCAAAGTCAAGAGTAATTGTAGTAAAAGGAGCTCCTACTCCCCACATTTCTAAAGTTTGTGGTCCTGTAGAAAGTGTAATGCCGTCACAATCTCTATATAATTTCATTGTAAATATATACTCCCCTTGGTTAGGGCCTGATGTAAGGCACTGCCAAGTAATTTCTCCACCTAATAGATGAGAAGCATTAGCATTAGAAAATGCTAATAATACAGCTAAGAGTAAAATGAATTTTTTCATATTTTTTATTTATTTAAATCGATTTAATACTGCTAAATTATATAGTTCCTTATGACTTCCAATATACATTTGAATAACATCTTACGTATTCAATAATTTTATATTTCTATCTTAACAAAGTGATAGTTCCTTCCTCAATATATGAATCACCCAATGAACCAATAGCTTCCATTGTGAAAAAATACACACCTTCTGGCATTAATTCCCCATTAAAGCCTATTCCGTCCCAACTACCTTTTGCATCATTAAAAGCATATACTTGCTGACCCCACCTATTGTAAATAGCAACTCTTAATTCTACTAACATCTCATCTCCAAAATGATACTCATCATTTACTCCATCATTATTTGGACTAAAGACATTATTAATATCATATCCTTCAACAGCTATATTTAACCATGCAGTATCATTACACATTTCTGAAAGATTATTGTTACTAGCAATTAATTCAATTATAAAATTACCTTGCTTATGATATTTATATGTAAGTTCAAACTCATTAGAATTACTAGAATCATCTCCAAAGTTCCAAGAAAAATAATTCGCTCCAGTTGACAAATTAGTAACTGTCACAGTATTTCTTTCAAGAATTAGATCCTCATCAATAGAAAAATTAGCAATAATATCGGAAGGCTGAGTAATTTTAACAGAAATACTATCCTCACAATTATTATAATCTATTACCTCAAAATAATAGTCCCCCTCTGATAGATTTTCTACAATTAAAGAATCTGAATGCTGAAAAACAATGCCATTATCAAAGGCTCCATTAATATTGCTTAGCTGATAGTTATATGGTGCAACTCCATTTTCAAAGATAAGATTAATAATCCCATCATTTGATTCAAAACAACTTGAAGGAGTAACAATTGGAGTTAGCTGAATCCTTCCTGGCTCTCCTACTTTTTCACTAATTAATTTATCAGACAGACATCCATTAGCATCCTTAACCCATACATTATAGTTATCAGATAACAAATTAGTAAATATATTAGATGATTGAGAACTTATAACACCTAAAGATGATTCAATAAAATATGTAACATAGTTTGGTACTCCCCCATAAGCAGATAGAGTTATAGAACCTTGTGAATCTCCAAAACATAAATTATTAGAAATATCATCAACTTTTAAGGTAATAATTGAAGGCTCTTCAAAAATCACATCAATATCATCCTGACAATTATTAGCATCTGTAACTAGAACCGTGTAAGTTCCTGCAGGAACATTTGAAATAGTAGAGTCTGAACTTGATCCTACTGACCATGAGTATTGATAAGCTGGAGTACCACCAGAAACTGAAATTGAACCATACGCATCTGAGCTACCATTACATAAAGCATCAGAAGTTACAACAATAGATGATTGCAATGGATCTGGCTGAAAGACATTAACTGTATCAAAAGCTAAGCAACCATAATCATCATTTATACTTAAAACATAAGTACCAATTGTTAAATTAGATAATGAAGATGAACTTGCTCCATTATTCCAAGAATAATCATAAGTACCACTTCCTCCCAATACACTAATAAATATCTGGCCATCATCACTTTCATAACAACTTAAGTCAATAATACTGTCATTAACAACAATCTCATCTAATTCCATTATTGTGTAAGTATCCTTAATAAAGCATCCAAGTGCATCAGTGATTAAAATGTTATATGTATTGGCACTAAGTGAACTAAAATTACCTGTACTATTAACTAAACTATCATTAACAATTGATAAATTTGAATCTAACTCAAAAATTAAAGGGTATAATGTAGAGTCATTCATATAAAACATAATATCACCATTACTTGCACCATAACACAATGTATCGGACCCTAAGATAGAATCTATACTTAAAGGGTTATTAATATTTAGTGCTGTTATACTTATTGAATCAATAGGAAGAAAATTAGTAATTGAGGAACATCCATTCACATCTGTCAATGTTACTTTATAAATACCAGTAGTTAAACTATCAAGAATATATACTGAGTCAATGCTGCTGATACCGTCAGATGAAATACATCCACTACAATATTGAGCATAAGCAGTATATGACCCTGTTCTTGATGCATCAGAATTAATCCAACTAAAGACATAAGGACCTGACCCTCCCCTTACTTCATAACCAACATGTCCGTTATAAGAATACCCATAACAAGTTTCCTCTGATTCAAATCCGGACACTCTTCCATATAACTCTAATTGATCTGGAGCACTTGAAATAAAAGCAGAATCCTTAGAATAACAACCAGCACTATCAGATACAGTTACAAAATACATACCTTCTAATAAACTATCTACAAGTTGAGTATTACCAACAATAATAGGAGAAGAATCGGTCCAAACATAATCATAAACACCAATACCTCCATGGGCATATACTTGAATAGTTGCATCAGAACTGTCATGACAAGAGATTGATGTAACTAACAATGAATCAATATATAATGAATTATCCCCAACTGAGACTGTATCTTTAATAATACAATTATTACCGTCTAACACTTGTACTTCATAATCTCCAGGACATAAGCCACTAAATATACTATCAGAAACAATAGGTCCTTGGAAATAATTGACAGTGGAATTGATTCTATTAATATAATATTGATAGACCGTATCATTTAAAACCACTGAAGTATCATACACTCCTCCAATAGGTGAGTTTGGTAAACGAACAGTACCATTACAAGCCCCACCGTCAATAGCAAAACCATTATTTAAACAAAAAGCTGGAGTACTTAAAGGAGAATCATAAGAAATAACATCTGGCTCAATAATCTGAAAAGTATCAGATCTTCTAACGCAACCAGAAAAGCCTGAAGTAGACATTGCTTGGATACCGTAAATACCCGCATATAACTCATTATAATACACAGAAGTATCTGGAAAAGAGATTGAATCAACCGCAATTAATAAAGGATTAGCCGTATCAGAATAAAGCAATAATTCATAGCTGTAACAAGCATCAGGATATAAAACTTTTAAGGTAGCGTTTGTATCGCCAAAACAAACAATATCAGTATATGAATAAGACATATCCGTCACATAAGTATCATCAATTCTTAAATGCGTATTAGGACCAGAGCTACCATTAGTAATAAAAGTACTATAATCAACACTATCAACACAACCAAATTCATCTTCAACATAAATAGAATAATAACCTCTAGTTAATGAATCAAAATATGAAGAACTTTGAGATTTATTAAAACTAGTAAGATAAGATTGAGATGGCCAAACGGCATTATCAATTGTATAAGGATAAACATTATTAGCGGCTTCAATTGTAATTTGTATTGTATCAAATTCTAATGTATAGGTTAAATTAACCCCATCTCCTGGATTAATGTTTACTTGAATTGAACCATCATATCCACAACAAGTTTCTTTCACTTTAGTTAAAGGGAGTAACGTAAAAGGTACAACTTGATCAACTACAAAAGTTGATAAAGACACACAAGATGAGTCATCAGTTATTTCAATAAAATAAGTACCCGCAACTAAAGAATCAATAGAAATTGAAGCTGAAACTGGAGTTGAAGTAACACCCGATTCAATAACCGAAGGAATATTAAAAGGAATTGCTTTTGATAAAGTATAATTATAAAATCCTTGACCATTATCTAGTAATAAGTTAATCTCTCCGTCATTTCCTCTACAACTCTCTTTAATAATATTTGTGTCAATTATTGTAGTGTTTATAATTTGTTCAGCCATTAAAGGAAAATCCCAATACACCTTACACCCCAAAGCATCTTCAATATAAATACTATCATAAATTACACTGTGTGGAATATTAAAGGTGCCTGTAGAATTAATTGAAGACATAATACTATCACCATTAATGAAAAAAGATACAGGAAAGTTAGATACATTTATTGAATCTATGTCAATGGCTAATGTAGCTGAAGAAACACCGCAGAATTCATCTGTAGTAAATGCACCATTAATGCTTAGGTTAAACTCATCAATGATAAAAGGAGTAGATGAGTATCCAGGACTATTTAAACAAGATGATAAACCGATTCCATTGAAATATTGCAAACCTAAATTGTAAGTACCAGAAGAAAAATAGTCAACTGTAGAATCTCCAACTAACTGACCAGGAAGAGAGCCATCAATATAATAATAGTATGTTGCATTTGGGTCAGGAGTAAACAAATCAACGAATATTCTACTTGAATCTCCAGTACATAGATTATTACCATTAACTGCATCAACAATATAAATATCATTAATAATTGGCTCTAAAATTTCAAATTCAATTGTATCGACAGGACATGATGATAAAGTCAAAGAATCCAATCGAAAATGATAAGTTCCAGCAGATAATCCCCATATTGAATCCATATTAGGAATCCCCAAAGGATTCCAAGCAGAATCATAAAACTGATAATCATTCCAACCATTCAAATAATTAATCTTCGCACTCCCTTCATTAGAACCTGGACAAATATTGTGAGTAATTGAACTATCAGCATTACAACTTTGTCTCAATCCCATAACTAATGAATATATTTCACTTTCACAATTATTAGGACTATTATCAGAAATTACAACTGAATAACTACCTTCACCTAAATTAGATAAACTATTAAGGGAAGAGTCTTGCAAAACATTACCTAAAGAATCATACCATATAAAATTATAAGGTACTACAAAACCACCTTGGATTACATTTAAAACAAAACTACCATCCAATAATCCTGTATCTGAAACTGAATTAATAATTGTATCAATTACAAATGGATCACCAGATCTATCTACTTGGTAAGGCATATTTAAAATACTACTATCAATACAGTTAGAGGCATCTTTAAATGTAATAAAATAATTACCCTTAATCAGATTATCAAAAAAGAATGAAGAATTGCTAATAATCGTGTCCTGATATAATAATGAGGGAACGTATCCTGGCATGTATGGATTAGCAGTATCGAGACTAAATGTAAGGGGATAAACACCAAATGCATTAGAGATACTAATTTCACCGTCAAAAGAAAGATAACAAGTAACATTATTAGTATCTATATCACCCGCGTAACAACTACTTATTGCGGTTAAATTAAAGAGTGCATCATTATCACAACCAATACTGTCAGTAACTGTGATAATATATTGACCTGGAGCTAAATTATTAATATCTTCAGAAGAAGAGCCGTTATCCCATGAATAATCAAGAGATCCCGTTCCTCCACTAACAGAAATATCGATAGATCCATCATTAGAAGAAGGTGTTATAGGGTTACTAACAGTAATCACATTTATGTCTATGAATGGCGGATCAACTAAAGTAAATGACATAGTATCTAAAGTAGCTCCTGAAGAATTCAGTAAAGTAATTCCATAAGATCCAGAAGACAAAGATGAATGTGGAAAAATACTAGATGTAGTCAATAAGCTTGTGCCAATTTGAGACCAAGCACCAGTAATTGAGTTAATCAAAGATATCGTCACCTTAACACTGTCAACAGGTATTGTTTGATTGATGAAGACTGTATCAGAGCCAGTAGCCCCACCAAAACATAAAGGATCATTATAAGATATACTTGAAATTAATGGTGTGATTGGAGCAGTAACATTAATTACACCAACCATTGCTGGAATATGCGGATCACACTGATAATTGTATGTGCCAGGCAGAGTAAAAACTTGAACAAAAGTCCATCCAGCAGAAACTCCTGTTAGATTAAAAAAGTTAGCTGGATTTGATGGAAATGTTAAAATAGTACCATTTACATTATGAAAACCACCAGTGTTAACAAAAGTTACTGAATCACCAATATTGATAGATAAATTAGATGGAGAGAAACCTGTTGCTCCAACTGTATTAACAGTATCATTGGTTGAATATCCAATTTGTGAAATAAAAAGTGAAGCTATTAAAGTAACTATAAAAAGTAATTGTTTTTTCATACAATAATTTAGTTTTAAAAAATTTGTTTTTTTAGAAGAAATCCCCCTAATTCGCAAAGATACAAAAATATTTTAAGCTCTTCTATATATACAGTAGATTAAACTGTACTTTTGAAAACCCAAAAAAATACCATGGAAGACTATTTACAAAAATTAAATCCAGAGCAAAAATTAGCCGCACAACACCTAAAAGGCCCCTTAATGGTGATTGCAGGTGCAGGTTCTGGTAAAACTAGAGTCCTTACTTACCGTATTGTACATTTGTTAAAAACAGGAGTTAACCCACATAATATATTATCATTAACCTTCACCAACAAAGCATCCAAAGAGATGCGAAACAGAATAGAAACAATTGTTGGGCAAAGCAATGCAAGAAGCCTTTGGATGGGAACTTTCCACTCAGTATTTTCAAAAATATTACGATTTGAAGCTGAAAAATTAAACTACCCTTCCAATTTTACAATTTACGATACTGATGATTCTAAAAGCTTAGTAAGAAGTATTATAAAAGAACTAAATTTAGACAAAGATATTTACAAAGTTGGTGTTATCCGAAATAGGATTTCTTCTTTAAAAAATAACTTTATTACCCCAGAAGGATACTCTAATAAATCTGAATTAGTCCAAACTGATAAAATTGCAAAAAGAACAGAATTTGGAAGAATTTACCAAATGTATGTGCAGAGATGTGAAAAAGCGTCTGCTATGGATTTTGATGATTTACTATTAAAAACTTATCTATTACTGGACAACCATCCTGATGTACTATTAAAATATCAGGAAAAATTTAAATACATTTTGATTGATGAGTACCAAGACACCAATCACATACAATACCTGATAATTAAAAAGCTTGCAGCCCTTAACGAAAACATTTGTATTGTTGGTGATGACGCACAAAGTATATATGCTTTTAGAGGAGCAAATATTCAGAATATTCTTAACTTTAAGTTAGATTATCCTGACTTCAAAACTTACAAACTAGAGCAGAATTATCGCTCTACCTCCACAATTGTTGAGGCGGCTAATAGCATCATAAAAAATAATGAAAAGCAACTGGAGAAAAATATCTGGACCAACAACAGTAAGGGAGAGAAAATAATTGTTTGCAAAACAGGTTCAGACAATGATGAAGGAAGATTGATTGCAAACACAATTGGCGATATTGAATTGCGCGAACAAGTTCAGCATAAAGAGTTTGCAATTTTATACAGAACAAATGCTCAATCTAGAGCATTTGAAGAATCATTAAGAAAAAGAAACATAGCTTACAAAATTTATGGGGGACTTTCATTTTACCAAAGAAAGGAAATAAAAGATTTACTGGCTTATTATCGTTTAGCAATTAACCCTAATGATGAGGAGGCTTTTAAGCGGATTATAAATTACCCAACAAGAGGAATTGGCGCTACAACCATTCAAAGGCTAAATGTTTTTGCAAACGAACACGAAAAAAGTATTTGGGAGGTCATAAATCATTTAGATGAGACTGAAATTAACATCAATAAAGGCACGCAAACTAAACTTAAAGAATTCGCCCTTATGATTAATAGTTTCATCATAAACACAAGAAAAAAAGAAGCCTATATTGTTGCGGAGGAAATTGCAAAACAAACCGGATTATTTAACGATCTATACTCTGATAAATCACCTGAAGGAGTCAGTAGATTTGAGAACATTCAGGAATTGCTAAATGGAATAAAAGATTTTAGTGAAACGGCTGAAAAAGGAGTTAATAAATTACCTGACTTCATGGAAGATGTTGCCTTACTAACTGACCAAGACAAAGAAACTGAGGAAGATTTTAATAAAGTGACATTAATGACTGTTCATGCTGCAAAAGGACTAGAATTTCCTTATGTATTTGTCGTAGGGCTAGAAGAAAATCTTTTTCCAAGCATGATGAGTGGAGAAAGTCAAGAAAATTTAGAAGAAGAAAGGCGTCTTTTCTATGTTGCAATAACAAGAGCCGAGAAAAGATTATTCTTATCTTTTGCCTCTTCTCGCTTTAAGTGGGGACAATATACGGATTGTGAACCTAGTCGATTTATTAGCGAACTGGACGAAAGATTTTTGGAAAAACATGAAATTACACCAAAAAACAAGAACGATTCTAGTCCTCATAAAATTTATGCTAAAACTAAGTTTAAGAAAAAAGAATACTCTGCTCCTACCAAAAAGTTTTTACCCCCTAAAAACTTGACAAATGTCAATAGGGCAACGAACATTAGTATTAACGCAAGCGATCTTAGTAAAATACAAGCTGGAATGAAAGTAAAACACGCCCGATTTGGAGAGGGTAAAGTATTGACTATATCAGGAAACGGAGCTGACAAAAAAGCAGGAGTATTTTTCAGTGGCATTGGATTAAAACAATTACTTTTAAAATTCGCTAAGTTGGAGCTATTAAAATAATCATTATATTTGAAAACTATTATGACACGCACTTCACTTATTTTTCTCCTCTTACTTCCCTTTTGTATTTATAGCCAAAACTATAAAACAGAAATTGATAGCTTAAATTCAAAAGCAAGTCAATATATCCATATTAATTTAGATTCTTCTTATATATTTTCTGAAAAAGCAATTCAAAAATCACAAAAAGAGGACTATCAAAAAGGAGAAATGGAAGGTCAGTATCAAAAAGGAAGAGCTTTGTTCGACCAAGCAAGACGAACACTCTCTATGGATGCAGGAGAACAGTCACTAGCTATTGCTAAAAAGATAAACAGCTATTATGGGCAACAGAATGCACTCAATCTTATTGGGAAAATTCAGAATCATGCTAAGCAATATGATGAAGGAATCAAAACGGTAAGAAAAAATTTAAAGCTAGCTACAGCAGAAAATGATTCTATGCAGATGGCTTTAACTATTAATTTTTTAGGGATTTTTAAAAATAAATTAGGCGAAAAAGATTCTGCATTACACTTTACAATGCAATCCATTAAAATTAACAAAAAACTTAATGCACAAAAAGCATTAGCCTACAACTATAATTCTTTAGGGATTCATCATTATCAAAATAGAAATTTAGATTCTTCTTTCTTCTATTTCAGAACAGCTTTAAAAATTAGGACAAATTTAAAACTACCAAATCAATCAATAGAAGCTTACAACAATCTTGGTTATGTTTTCTTATTGGAAAAGATGCCTGATTCTGCAATTGTATACTTTCAAAAATGCATACAAATATGTCTAGAATATGGAAAAAAAAATAACCTAGCAGTTGCCTATAAAAACATTGCTGAAGCCTATGAATTAATCAACAATCATAAACTAGCATTAGCTGCTCTAAAAAAAGCTATCCCAATTAACGATAGCTTAATGAATATTAAACAAACAGAATTACTAATAACAGCTCAGAAACAAAAAAATCAAGAACTAATAATACAGCACGATAAAGTTAAAAAACAGAAAGAGAAACAACAAATTTTAATTTTCATATTACTTGCATCATTCCTTATAACGATAATAGTATATCGCGGATTACATAAAAGACGGATTGAGAATGCAGTCCTTATGCAAAAAAATAAAGCTTCAAAAGCAATTATTGAAGAACAGGAAAAAATTAAAGAAAAAATTGCTCAAGAATTACATGATGGTGTCGGTGGTTCATTAGCTGGAATAAAACTCAGCTTATCCAACATCCAAAATGAAATCAAATGCCCTAAGCTATTTTTAGAAATTGACAATATAGAATATATATATAATGAAATACGAGATATTTCACACAACCTAACTCCAGTTTACTTTCATAAAGAAAAATTTAAGGTCACTATTGATAATTATTTAAACCGAATGTTTCCTAATTTAAAGATTGGCATTTGTTTTCAATGCTATCCTGAAAAAGAAATAAGTAAATTAAGCTACAATAAAAAAATATGTATTTACAGAATAATTCAAGAGCTTTCCACTAATATTCAAAAACATGCAAATGCCACTAATGTAAATATTCACTTAATCGGACATCAAAACCACCTCATTATTATGGCTGAAGATAATGGAATAGGTTTTGACGAAAAAACAATAAAGAGAGGAATAGGACTCAACAATATAAAAAGAAGAGTAACACTCTATGACGGGAAAATGAAGATTGATTCAAAAAAAGGAAATGGAACTACAATAATCATAGAGATCCCTTACGAAAAAAAATGAGTATAATAGCTGAAAAAAAAGTCATTATTATTGATGATCATAAACTATTCACTAACGGACTTTCTTCAATTTTAGAAAGCATTGGACTAAGGGTTATGTCAACTTTTGAGAGTGGTAAAAAAGCTATTCTTTATTTACATAACAATGAAATTGATATTGTTTTTTCCGACATCAATATGCCAGAGATGGATGGATTAAAATTGTGCAAAAGATTAAAAAGAGATCAAATTAAGGCTAAGATAATCATGCTAAGCATGTATGAAGACCCTAACATTATAAAAGAAGCTTTTGATTGTGGGGCAAGCGCATACCTAAGTAAAAATACTGAGAAAGAAGAAATTATTAAAGCAGTAGAAAAAATTCTTGACAACAAACAATATGTAAATAAACACCTGCTAAAAAAGAAAGAACGAGTACAGGAAGAAGATGAGTTTACACTTAAATATAAATTAACTCTCAGAGAAAGAGAGGTGTTACAGCTAATGCTAGATGAAGCCAGCAATAAACAGATAGGAGAAGCCCTAAACATTAGCACACGGACAGTTGAAACTCATAGAAAAAATATAATGCTAAAGCTTGACGTTAAAAATAATATCGGACTTATCAAAAAAGCGCTAAGCTTTCAGCTCTTTAAACGCGAGAGTTAACAATCAAAATTACATAAGCATTAATAAATATGAATGTAGAAAAGGATAATTCTGACAAAAGCAAAACAATCAATATTATAATTGCTGATGACCACACAATTTTCTTAGAAGGAATAACAGCACTTATTAGTAGTGAATATATTAATGTCATAGCAAATTGCAAAAATGGGCAAGAAGTTTTAGATTTTCTAAAAGCACAATACGTTGACTTAGTAATATCAGACATTAACATGCCAGTAATGGACGGAATTACATTAGTAAAAAAAATAAAAAAACTATATCCAAAGACTAAAATAATGATGCTCAGCATGTATGAAGAAAGACACATTATTAATAAGGCAATAAAAGCAGGAGCTAACGGATACATGAGTAAAAATTCAGGGAAAAAGGACATACTCAATGCTATTGAAAGTTGTATGAGAGGCGAAAAAGCAATCTTTACAAGACAGAGTAAATTCACTCAAAAGAGCATCCAAAACACTGACAAATCAATAAAAGAAATTTCGTTAACCAATAGGGAAAAACAGGTTCTCAAACTAATCACTCAGGAAGCATCTAACTCAGATATTGCTTTATCTTTAAACATAAGTAAGCGTACTGTTGAAACACATAAAAAAAATATAGCTTTAAAATTAGGGGCAACAAACACAATCGGATTAATTAAGATAGCCTTAAAAGTAAAGTTTTAAAAATTTAGAAATCTAATTTATAACTATTTTTACACGTACCCAGCTAATTATAAATTATTTACTAAAAATACAATACGAATTTCACTTATTGGTGATTACGTATAGTTTAAATCTAAAACACCCTCTGTACTTGTAATATGATATTTAAAATGATAAACGTATTCGGACAAGCATCTTTATTTTTACACACAACAGTAACAAAGTATAAATCTTAATAGCTAGAGCAGAAGTTTTTTATTTATTTATTTTGATTATTCTTATTTGTTTATCACTTACAATAGTGATGTTATTATAGAATTTTCACTCAGTATATTCTTAACCAAAAGTTTAGATTTCTTGGGATATTAGGGGGCGGTTTCTAACATGTTCCGCCCTCTTTTTTCGACTTATATATCTCTTAAATATTTCCTGCAATTATTTTCATCAATCTTTAACTGACTTTTCAAATCTTCTAAAGAATCAAATTGTTTTTCATCTCTAATTCGTTTTAAAAACTCGACTTTTATCTCGGAATCATAAACATCAGCTGTAAAATCAAAAATATGCACTTCTACTGAATGTTTATCCTCATTCAAAGTTGGTTTTTTTCCAACATTTAGCATGCCAAAATATTGCTTGTTTGCCAATATTACCTTCACTACATACACCCCATCACCTGGCAATAATTTCCATTTATTTTCGATCAGAATATTAGCAGTCGGATAGGCTAATGTTCGGCCAATTTTATTCCCTTGGACTACAACACCATTAATAGGATAATTATACCCCAAATAAGTGTTAGCTTTCTCTATATCTCCAGCAGACAATAAATTCCTTATTTTTGTTGAACTAACAGTAACTTCCGCCTCATCTTGTGGTGGAATTTGTTCTAATTTAAAATTATATAGCTCCGAAAACTCTATCAATTCATCATAAGACCCCTCTCTATTCCTTCCAAAATGATGATCATAACCAACAACCAAATGTTTCATTTTCAATTTATTTACTAATAAATCTCTAATGAAATTAACTGATTTTGTTCTTGAAAAATCTTTAGTAAACTCCTGAACAACAAAATGCTTTATTCCTGATTTTTCTAATTCTTTTATTTTTTCCTCAATTGTATTTAACAATTTCAGTTTCTGATCCTCAGGCTGCAAAACATGCCTTGGATGAGGATAAAAAGTAAGTAAAACACTTTCTCCACCTTCCTTTTTAGCAATTTCATTCATGCGTTTTAAGACATATTTATGTCCTTTATGTACACCATCAAAAGTACCTAAAGTTAATACTGACTTAATATCTGATGGAAACTGATCTATTGAATGATAAACTTTCACTTATTTATTAATTTTAGGTATGTTGAAAAAGTGTTCAAAATTAACAATTAATTTAAACCGATTAATATTAGCACAATACAATTTAAAAATAGTAATTTTGCACCCGATTTAAATTAAGTATTTTAACGACTTTAAAAGATATAAAAATGTCAACAAACACGGGGAAAGTATCACAAATTATTGGGCCTGTAATTGATGTTTCATTTGAAAACAATGAAGCTGGATTACCTAACATCTATGATTCATTAGAAATCACAAGAGCTGATGGAACGAAATTAGTATTAGAGTGTCAACAACATATTGGTGAAGATACAGTAAGAGCAATTGCTATGGAAACTACTGATGGTATTAGTAGAGGAACTACAGTAGTTGCAACAGGATCACCTATTAAAATGCCTATTGGAGAACAAATTAAAGGGAGAGTTTTTAATGTAATAGGAGATGCTATTGATGGAATGACAAACTTAGACCGTACTAACGGACTACCAATTCACAGAGATCCACCTAGATTTGAGGATTTATCAACTGCTACTGAGGTATTATTTACAGGTATCAAAGTTATTGACTTAATTGAGCCTTATGCAAAAGGAGGTAAAATTGGTTTATTTGGAGGGGCTGGTGTAGGGAAAACAGTTCTTATCCAAGAATTAATTAATAATATAGCAAAAGGACACGGTGGACTTTCAGTATTTGCAGGAGTAGGTGAAAGAACACGTGAAGGAAATGATTTATTAAGAGAGATGTTAGAATCAGAAATCATCAATTATGGTGAAGATTTTAACAAATCAATGGAAGAAGGAGGATGGGATTTATCGAAAGTTGATAAATCAAAATTAGGAGATTC
>Ga0075444_10001278_pt1 | contig 15357 bp, 10 predicted proteins | sample CoawatmetaG01DNA_FD_76836 | JGI IMG/M metagenome (GOLD analysis project Ga0075444, IMG submission 76836) | Marine microbial communities from the West Antarctic Peninsula - Coastal water metaG017-DNA | ecosystem: Environmental > Aquatic > Marine > Coastal | place: Atlantic Ocean: West Antarctic... | reverse complement strand
CCACCCTTAATAAAAAGTGGTTTTACTGATTCTAAGATATTCTTAACTAATTTCATTTTAACTATTTTCTTTTCTTACTAATTCAAGTGCATTACGAATTATAGTTTGCACCTCAATTTTTGAAGTACAAACAAACTCACATAATGCAAAATCTTCAGGTGAAACCTCGTATATCCCTAAATTCTCCATCAATTCTATATCTTCTATCATACAAGCTTTTATTAAATGAGCTGGAAATATATCCATAGGCAAAACCTTTTCATATTCACCAGTCATAACATAAGCTCTCTCTTCACCATGCATATTAGCATTTAAAGAATATTTTTTAGATGGAGTTAGCCATGATAAAAATGTTTTAGATGATGAAAACTTATGTAATCCAGGTAAAATCCATCCTAGAAACTCTTGTTCCCTTCCTTCTTCAATAACAGTAATTGTTGTGTCATAAAAACCTAAAGTTCCATTTACATCAATATGTTTCCCTGTTAAAATATCTCCTGATATAATTCTATTATCGCCCTCATTAATGTTATCAAATAATAAATTAGCAATTTTAGCTCCAGCAATAGTCCTGTAATATTTAGGTTTTTTAACCTGAGAACCTGATAAAGCAACAATTCTTGACACATCATACTTACCTTCTGTAAATAAGCGTGCAATTGCAATTACATCTTGTGGTTGCAAGTACCAAACAATATCACCTTTATTGATAGGGTTAATATGATGTATTTGCACCCCAACATTTCCTGCAGGGTGTGCACCACTTATTTTAGTTATCTCAACTCCCTTAGCTCCAGTAAATACGGTAGAAGGATTAGTGTTACCATCAATATTCAAATGTGTTTTTCCATTTGTTAATTTTACAATATAATCTAACCCCTTTTGAAATAATTCATCCATTCCATAAAGGGCAAAATCGTTATCAATTGTTAAAGGTGCTGAGTTAAAAGCAGAAATAAAAATTGCTTTAGGCATATCAGTTGGGTTAGCTATAATGTCATAAGGCTTTTGTCTTACAAACGGCCAAATACCAGCCTTAAGCATGGAATCAATAATTTGTTCACGCGAAATACTTTTTGCAGAAGCAGTAGCAAATTTCTCATATTCAATAACTTCATCGGGTTTCAATACTAACTCAAGTATCTTCCTCTTTGCACCTCTTACAATATCAATAACTTCCCCACTTACAGGAGAGCAAAAATTTACTTTATCGTTATATTTATTAAAAAATAATGTAGAACCTGCTTTCACTTTTTCGCCAACTTTAACAGCTAGCTTTGGAGTTAATCCATGAAAGTCAGTAGGCTTCACTACATATCTTTCAGAAGGTTTGACTGATGCATATACTTTGTCCGCCTCACCAAGTAAATTGATGTTTAAACCTTTTTTTAACCTTATTTCTTTAGACATGCTTTTTAAATTAGATTTTTCGGTTGCAAAAATATAAATTTGCAAGCATTAATTAACCATTTAGAATCGATAAATTACTATTTAGAATCAATATAAATTAAGTTAAAATAAATATGAAAATCAACAGACTATTAATAATATTGACTTTGAGCACAGTGATATCATGTCACAGTACAGTAGATATAATTAGATCAGATAACCCTCTGGAAAATAGTGTTGTTACAGAAAAAAAAATCATCCCAAATTCTGTCTATATTTATAAAAACGGGAATTTAAATAAACAAATCAAAACTCTACTGTGTCACAAAAAAGAAGATGAACTTTCACTTCCAATACTTAATTTAAATACTGATAACCAACTTTTAATAAGTTTTGACGATTTGGATGCTGATATTAAGGACTATTATTATACTATTATTCATTGCAATTCGGATTGGTCTAAAAGTGATTTAATGCAAAATGAATACATTGGTGGATTTACAGATAAACCAATCACAGATTATGAGTTTTCTTTTAATACTATACAAAAATATACGCACTACACTTTCAATTTTCCTGATGATGAGCTTAAGCCAATGCTATCTGGAAACTATGTATTTAAAATATTTGAAGAAGGTGGAGAAACAATTGCATACAAACGCTTTATGATACTGGAAACAAAACTGAGTATCGAATCTCAAGTAAGGCGTGCTACTTTAGCGGAAGATCGAAATACTAAGCATGAAATTGATTTTATTATTAAGCACCCAAACTTATTTGTTGCAGACCCATTTTCTGATATAAAAGTAATCATAAAGCAAAACAACAAAGAAGATAATTCTATAACAGACTTAAGTCCAATTTACGTAAAAAATAATGAATTAATATATGATTATGAGGACGATAATACATTTTTAGGCAATAATGAATTTCGACATTTTGATATTAAAAGTCTGAGATTTCAATCAGATAGAATAAGAGAAATCACTTATGATAGCACATACAACCATGTTTATTTATTTAATGACCTAAAGCGCTCTTTTGACAGTTACTCTATTGAGCCCGACATTAACGGAATGTTTCTGATAAAATCACAAGAAGGTTGGAAGACATCAACTGAAGCAGACTATGCTTTTGTACATTTCAACTTACCAACTGATTCTATAAGCTATGGCGATATGTATATAATTGGAGGTTTTTCTGACTGGCAATTAAAAGATGAATTTAGGCTAAGATATAACACAAAGAAAAAAAAATATGAAGGAAAAATATACTTAAAGCAAGGATATTACAACTATCATTATGCTTTAACGGATGCAATAACAAATGAGATAGATGTTGCTTTTATTGAAGGAGCACATTACCAGACTCGAAATGATTATTATGTCTATGTTTATTATCGTTCAGCAAGTGATAGATATGATAAATTTGTAGGGTTTTTAAAAACATCATCAAAAGAACTTTTTTAGTAATTGCAAATCATTAAATTTGCAATCAGAATTTTATAAATAAAAATTAAATTAAATGTCAAACGGATTTTATAACGTACCCATTGCGGTAAACGAGCCAGTAAAATCATACGCACCAGAAAGCCCAGAGCGTACAGAATTACTAACAGAATACAAAAGAATGAACAATACAATTGTTGATATACCTATGTATATTGGCGACAAGCAAGTATTCACAAATGATAAAAGGAATTTAACACCTCCTCATGAACACAGACACATCATTGGAACTTCCAATTATGGAGGTGAACAAGAAGTTCGAGATGCAATTGATGCCGCTATGGCTGCTCGTAAAAAATGGGCAAACATGAGTTGGGAACATAGAGCTTCCATATTCCTGAAAGCAGCTGATTTGTTAGCCGGTCCTTTTCGTGCAAAACTTAATGCTGCAACTATGCTTGCACAAAGTAAAAATGTAATGCAAGCAGAAATTGATGCTGCATGTGAGCTAATTGATTTTTTTAGATTTAATGTAAAGTACATGAGTCAGCTGTATAAAGAACAACCAGAATCACTACCAGGAATGTGGAATCGTTTAGAACATAGACCTTTGGAAGGTTTTGTATTTGCTCTTACTCCATTTAATTTCACTTCAATATGCGCGAACCTTTGTGCGGCTCCAGCAATGCTAGGAAATGTAGTAGTTTGGAAACCAGCAGAAACACAAATTTATTCTGCACAAGTAATCATGGAATTATTTCAAGCAGCAGGTTTGCCTGATGGTGTAATAAATATGGTAACCGTAAGTGGTAAAGAAATTTCTAAAGTTGTTTTTCAAGATAAAGACTTTGCAGGATTGCATTTTACAGGAAGTACTGATGTATTTCGAACACTTTGGAAAGGAATAGGAAATAATATTGAAAAATATAAGTCATACCCAAGGATAGTTGGAGAAACAGGTGGAAAAGATTTTATTATTGCACATAAATCAGCAGTATATACTGAAGTAGCAACTGCTATTACAAGAGGTGGTTTTGAATTCCAAGGACAAAAGTGTTCAGCAGCATCAAGAGCTTATGTACCTTCAAATTTATGGGAAAATATAAAAAAACAAATTGTTGCTGACACTAAAGACTTCAAAATGGGTTCTCCTGAAGATACTTCAAACTATATCAATGCGGTAATATCAGAAAAAGCCTTTGATAGTATTTCATCTTACATTGACTTTGCAAAAACAGCTGAAGATGCTGAAATTATTGCTGGTGGTAACTACGATAAGTCAATAGGATACTTTATTGAGCCAACTATTATTGTAACCACAAATCCAAAGTTCAAAACAATGGTAGAAGAAGTATTTGGACCAGTAATGACTATTTATGTTTATGATGAAAATAAGTGGGAAGAAACTTTAGAACTAGTAGATAACACATCAGAATATGCCTTAACAGGAGCCATTTTATCAGTAGACCGATATGCTGCTGAGTTTGCAACTAAAGCATTAGAAAATGCAGCAGGAAACTTTTATATCAACGATAAACCAACTGGCGCTGTTGTTGGTCAACAACCTTTTGGTGGCGCTAGAGGTTCAGGAACAAATGATAAGGCAGGATCAATCTTAAATTTATTAAGATGGGTTTCACCAAGAACAATTAAAGAAACATTTGTGCCAGCAACAGATTATAAGTACCCTTTTTTAGGGAAATAAACTTAAATATTAAACATAAAAAAAGCCTGCAATTGCAGGCTTTTTTAGTTTTATAATTTTACAAATTATGCTAAGGGTGTGGGTCCTCCAAAATTTATTGGCATTCCAGCAGATGGATCAATATCTTTTATCTCTCCATGCTGATTTTCAAATTTACTTACATTATCTGCAAGTGCCTTCATTAAACGTTTAGCATGTTGAGGAGTTAAAATAACTCTCGACTTAACTTTAGCTTTAGGAATTCCTGGCATCATTTGAATAAAATCAACTACAAATTCTGATGGAGAATGATTAATAATAGCTAAATTGCTATAAGTCCCTTCAGCTATCTCTTCTGTAAGCTCAATATTTAGTCCATCCTTTTTATTTTCACCTGACATAATTATTATTATTTTACTCTTCTAATGAAGTTACTGTTTCAGTAACTGCCTCATTAGTATCTGAATTCATTAATTTATCATACTCAGCTTGAGAACCAACAATAGTTTCGCTTGCTTGAATTAATCCTGTACCTGCTGGTATTTTCTTACCAATAATTACATTCTCTTTTAATCCTATTAAGTTATCACGCTTAGCATTAATTGCAGCCTCGTTAAGTACTTTAGTAGTTTGCTGGAATGATGCAGCTGAGATCCAAGAATCTACTTGCAATGAAGCTCTTGTTATTCCTTGAAGAATTGGAGTTGCAACTGCAGATATAGCTCCTCTTGATTCAACTTCTTTCATATCTTTACGCTTCAATCTAGAATTCTCCTCTCTTAACTCTCTTGGTGAAATAATTTGACCCGCTTTTAATTCTTCCGAATCACCAGCATCAGTTACAAACTTCATTCCAAAAATCTTGTCATTTTGCTCATTAAAACTTTCTTTTCCAACTAATGAATTCTCTAAGAAATAAGTATCCCCAGAATCAGCAATTTTTACTTTACGCATCATTTGTCTTACCAAAACTTCAAAATGTTTATCATTAATCTTTACCCCTTGTAGACGATATACATCTTGAATTTCATTTACAATGTATTGTTGTACAGAAACTATACCTTTAATTGCCAAAATATCGGCAGGAGTAATAACCCCATCACAAAGAGGAAGACCTGATTTTACATAATCATTTTCTTGCACTAAAATTTGCTTAGATAATTTAATTAAGTATTTTTTAGTTTCACCATTTTTTGACGTAATAATTACCTCTCTGTTTCCTCTTTTAATTTTTCCAAATGATACAGAACCATCAATTTCAGAAACAACAGCAGGGTTAGAAGGGTTTCTTGCTTCAAACATTTCTGTTACTCTTGGAAGACCACCTGTAATATCCCCAGATGAACCTCCTGACCTTGGAATCTTAGCCAAAATAGCACCCGCTTTAATTTTACTCGCATCCTCAACAGCTAAATGAGAACCTACAGGAACACTATAGTTTTTATCACCAATTTGAATAGTTGGAGAACTTTTTCTATTTCTACTATCAATTATTACTTTTTCCTGATAACCTGTCTGCTCATCTGATTCAGTACGATAAGAAACACCTTCCTCAATATCAACAAACTCTACCTTACCAGCAACCTCTGAAATAATTACAGCATTATAAGGGTCCCACTCACAAATAACATCACCTTTCTTAACATTTCCATCTTTAATAAATATAGTAGAACCATAAGGAACAATTTTCGTAGAAAGGATTACTCCATTCTTATCATCAATTACTCTAGTTTCAGCAGATCTACTAATTACAATTTCAATCTTTTCCCCATCTTTGTTTGTTGTCTTAACCGTTCTTAAATCATCAATCTCTAATCTACCATCCTTCTTGATAGTAATAGAAGAATCAACCTCTGATCTAGAAGCTGTACCCCCAACATGGAACGTCCTAAGTGTAAGCTGTGTACCAGGCTCTCCAACTGATTGAGCTGCAACAACACCAACCGCTTCTCCTACTTGAGCCATTCTATTAGTTGATAATGATTTACCATAACAATTAACACAAATACCTCTACGAGTTGCACAAGTTAATGCTGAACGAACCTCAACCATTTCAATTCCAGCAGCATCAATTTCCTTAGCGACATTACCAGTAATCATTTCAGATGAAGCAACCATTAATTTATCACTTTTCGGATGATACACATCATGCAAACTTACCCTTCCAGAAATTCTATCACTTAATGATTCTATAATATCATCATTGTTTTTCAATGCAAAAGCTTCCAAACCTCTTAAAGTCTCACAATCTTGTTCAGTAACAATAACATCTTGAGCTACATCAACTAATCTTCTTGTAAGGTAACCAGCATCTGCAGTTTTAAGGGCCGTATCAGCAAGTCCTTTTCTTGCACCGTGAGTCGAAATAAAGTATTCTAAAATTGAAAGTCCCTCTCTAAAGTTAGTTGTAATCGGATTTTCAATAATAGACTCTCCATGATCACCAGACTTTTTGGGTTTAGCCATCAATCCCCTCATACCTGATAACTGACGAATTTGTTCCTTAGAACCCCTTGCGCCAGAGTCAAGCATCATATATACTGAATTAAATCCTTGTTTATCTGAACTAATATTTCTCATAACTGTATCAGTCAATCGAGCATTAGTAGTTGTCCAAACATCAATTACTTGGTTATATCTTTCATTATTAGTAATGAAGCCCATAGAATAATTATTCTTAATTTCAGCTACTTTTTTATTAGCCTCAGCAATTAACCCTTCTTTTTCTTCAGGCACAAGTACATCACCTAGATTAAACGATAAGCCACCTCTAAAAGCCATATCAAAACCAATAGTTTTAATAGCATCTAAGAAATGGACCGTACCAGCTACACCACAAGTTTCTAATATTTCACCAATAATATTTCTTAACGCTTTTTTGGTTAAAAGTTCATTAACATATTCAACCTCTACAGGAACAAATTCGTTAAATAAAACTCTTCCAACAGTTGTATCTACTAAAGAAGTCTCACCTTTAGTATCTGTAATTCTTATTTTAATCATTGCATGCAAATCAGCCTGCTTTTCATTATAAGCAATTTTCACCTCATCTAAAGAATAAAAAATCATACCCTCACCTTTGACTTTTTCTTCGTCAGTAGAAAACTTCTCCTTAGTCATGTAATACAAACCAAGTACCATATCCTGTGAAGGAACGGTAATAGGAGCTCCATTTGCAGGATTCAAAATATTGTGTGAAGCGAGCATTAAAACTTGTGCTTCTAAAATTGCAGCGGCACCTAATGGTAAATGTACCGCCATTTGATCACCATCAAAATCTGCATTAAAGGCCGCACAGGCTAATGGATGTAATTGAATTGCTTTGCCCTCAATCATTTTAGGCTGGAAAGCCTGTATACCTAGTCTGTGTAGTGTAGGAGCTCTATTTAATAAAACTGGATGCCCTTTCATTACATTTTCCAAAATATCCCAGACTACAGGCTCTTTGCTATCAATAATCTTTTTTGCAGATTTAACTGTTTTTACAATTCCTCTTTCAATAAGTTTCCTAATAATGAAGGGTTTGTAAAGTTCAGAAGCCATATCCTTAGGTATTCCACATTCGTGTAAACTTAATTCCGGCCCTACAACAATTACAGAACGAGCAGAATAATCAACCCTTTTTCCAAGTAAGTTCTGACGAAATCTACCTTGTTTACCTTTTAAGGAATCAGAAAGAGACTTTAAAGGCCTTTTACCATCTGCTTTCACTGCTGATGATTTTCTTGAATTATCAAAAAGAGCATCAACAGATTCCTGTAACATTCTTTTTTCATTTCTCAAAATAATTTCGGGAGCATTAATCTCCATTAATCTTTTTAATCTATTGTTTCTAATAATTACTCTTCTATACAAATCATTTAAATCAGAAGTAGCAAAACGTCCTCCATCCAAAGGCACTAATGGTCGTAATTCTGGTGGAATAACTGGAATAACTTTAATAGTCATCCATTCAGGTCTGTTTTCAGTATGCAAATGTCCTTCACGCATAGATTCAACAATTTGTAAACGTTTTAATGCCTCAGTTTTTCTTTGCTGCGAAGTTTCATTAGCAGCTTGATCTCTTAATTTATATGATAAATCATCTAAATTTAAATTTGCTAATAAATTATGAATTGCCTCAGCACCCATTTTTGCAACAAATTTCTTAGGATCTTCATCACTTAAATACTGATTTTCTAATGGCTGTGCATCTAAGACATCTAAGTACTCCTCTTCAGTAAGAAAATCTAAATATTGTATAGCTTCTCCTTCAGAATTTACAGTTCCTTCACCAGCGTTAATTACTACAAAACGTTCATAGTAAATTATCATATCTAATTTCTTAGATGGTAACCCCAATAAATATCCAATTTTATTAGGTAAAGTACGAAAATACCAGATATGAGCAACAGGTACAACCAAACTAATGTGACCTATACGTTCTCTTCTTACTTTCTTTTCAGTTACTTCTACTCCACATCTATCACATACGATTCCTCTGTAACGAATTCTTTTGTATTTACCACAATGGCATTCAAAATCTTTGGTAGGACCAAAAACTCTTTCACAAAATAATCCACCACTTTCTGGTTTGTAAGTTCTATAATTAATCGTTTCCGGTTTTGTAACCTCACCAGATGATTTGCCTAAAATATCTTCAGGAGATGATAAAGAGATCTTTATCGCATTAATGTCCTGAGCCTGTCTGTTATTTTTTGTATTTCTCATTAGTATTTTATTCAAGTGAAACTTTAAGTCCTAAGCCATTCAATTCATGTAATAATACATTGAATGATTCTGGAATTCCTGGTGTTGGCAATTCTTGACCTTTTACTATGGCCTCAAATGCCTTTGCTCTCCCTACTACATCATCAGATTTTAAAGTAAGCATCTCTTGTAAGATATTAGCAGCACCATATCCTTCCAAAGCCCACACCTCCATCTCTCCAAGTCTTTGCCCTCCATTCTGAGCCTTACCTCCAAGTGGTTGTTGGGTAATTAGCGAGTATGGTCCAATAGAACGAGCATGCATTTTATCATCAATTAAATGACCTAACTTAAGCATGTATATTATACCTACTGTTGCAGTTTGTTCAAAACGCTCACCAGTACCACCATCATAAAGAAAAGTTTGACCTAATCTTGGTAACTTAGCTTCATCAGTTTCAGCATTAATTTGATCCATACTTGCTCCATCAAAGACAGGGGTAAAGTATTTCTTACCTAACTCATCTCCCGCCCAACCTAAAATAGTTTCATATATCTGACCTAGATTCATCCTTGATGGCACTCCAAGTGGATTCAATATAATATCAACAGGAGTTCCATCTTCTAAGAAAGGCATATCTTCATCTTTAACAATACGAGATACAATACCTTTATTACCATGACGACCTGCTAATTTATCTCCAACTTTAATTTTTCTCTTTTGAGTAATCTGAACTTTTGCTAGCTGAAGAACTCCATTTGGCAATTCATCACCAATAGTAATTGCAAAGCGCTTTCTTCTATGCTCTCCATAAACATCATTATACTTTCTTAAAAAATTTTGAATTGTTCTGTTTACTAAAATATTATTTTCTTGACTACCTGTCCACTTGTAAGGGTCGACTAATGTGAAATCAATTCCTAATAACATCTTCTTAGTAAACTTCTCGCTCTTAGGAATTACTTCCTCTCCTAAAATATTTTTAATACCTTTAGATGCCTTACCACCTACAATTTGGTAAAGTTTAGTTGCTAAAATATTTTTAAGTGCCAATGCATCTTTTTCAAAAACAGAATCTAAACGTTCTAACTCATCTTTATCAGCTGATTTAGCTCTTCTATCTTTTACAGTTTTAGAAAATAATGATTTACCTATAACTACTCCTTGGTTAGAAGGTTTAGTTTTTAATGATGCATCTTTTACATCTCCCGCTTTTTCACCAAATATAGCTCTTAATAATTTTTCTTCAGGAGTAGGATCAGATTCGCCTTTAGGAGTTATTTTACCAATAAGAATATCACCAGTTTTAACATGTGCACCAATTCTTACCATTCCAAACTCATCTAAATCTTTAGTTGCAGTTTCTGAAATATTAGGAATATCAGCAGTTAATTCCTCAGCACCCCTTTTTGTTTCTCTTACATTAACAACATGTTCAGCAATATGTAATGAAGTAAATAAATCTTCTCTAACAACTCTTTCTGATAATATAATTGCATCCTCAAAGTTATATCCTTTCCAGGGCATAAAGGCAACTTTTAGGTTACGACCAATTGCTAATTCACCATTTTCAGTTGCATAACCATCACACAAAACTTGACCTTTAGTTACTTTATCTCCAACGCTAACAATTGGCTGGATGTTAATACATGTTCTCTGATTGGTTTTTTGAAACTTAGTTAAGTTATACGTTTTTTCATTCTCATCAAAGCTAACTAATTCTTCTTCCTCAGTTTTTGTATACTTTACTTTAATTGTATTTGCATCAACATAAGTTACTTTACCTTCACCTTCAGCATTAATCATTGTACGAGAATCACGAGCAACATGAGGCTCAAGTCCTGTACCAACAATTGGTGCATCAGTTCTCAATAAAGGCACTGCCTGACGCATCATGTTCGACCCCATCAGTGCTCTATTTGCATCATCATGTTCCAAGAATGGAATTAAAGATGCTGCTATAGATGCAATTTGATTAGGAGCTACATCCATTAAAGTAACATTATTAGGTTCAGCAATTAAATAATCTGCTTCTCTTCTTGATTGGATTCTATCATTTTCAAATTTACCATCCTCAGTAAGAGGAGCGTTTGCTTGTGCAATAATTTGTTCCTCTTCTTCTTCAGCACTTTTATATACAGGCGGTATTGAAATATCAATCTTTCCTTCATTAACTTCTCTGTAAGGAGTTTCAATAAATCCTAAAGTATTAATTTTAGCAAAAACAGCCAAAGATGAAATAAGCCCAATATTTGGTCCCTCAGGCGTTTCAATAGGACACAATCTTCCATAGTGCGTATAGTGAACATCACGAACCTCAAAGCCTGCTCTTTCTCTAGTTAAACCTCCAGGTCCAAGAGCTGAAATTCTTCTTTTGTGAGTTACCTCAGCTAATGGATTTGTTTGGTCCATAAATTGAGATAATTGCGAAGTTCCAAAAAATGAATTAATTACTGCAGATAATGTTTTGGCATTAATAAGATCGATAGGCGTAAACACCTCGTTGTCTCTTACGTTCATTCTCTCTCTAATAGTTCGTGCCATTCTACTCAACCCTACGTTAAATTGATTTGAAAGCTGTTCCCCTACCGTTCTAATTCTTCTGTTACTCAAATGATCTATATCATCCACATCAACTTTAGAATTAACTAAAGAAATAAGATTACTAATGATGGATACTATATCTTCATTAGTTAATACCATTTTATCTTCAGGAATATCAAGTTTTAATCTTCTATTAATTCTAAATCTTCCAACATGCCCCAAGCTATATCTTTGATCAGAGAAAAATAATTTATCAATAATTCCTCTTGCTGTTTCATCATCAGGAGCTTCTGCACTTCTTAATTGTCTATAAATATGACGAACTGCCTCAACTTCAGAGTTAGTAGGATCTTTTTGTAATGTATTATAAACTAAAGCATGGTCTGAAGCACTACCATCATTTTTATGTAATAAGATAGTTTCAACTCCAGAATTCACAATATCTTCAATGTGTGATTTCTCAATAATAGTATCTCTCTCAAGAATTACTTCATTTCTTTCAATTGGAACTAATTCACCTGTATCTTCATCTACAAAGTCATCTACCCAAGATTTTAAAACTCTAGCAGCTAATTTTCTTCCAACAACTCTTTTTAATCCACTTTTAGAAACCTTAACTTCATCAGCAAGATTAAAGATTTCAAGAATGTCCCTATCACTTTCATAACCAATAGCTCTTAATAATGTGGTAACTGGTAATTTTTTCTTTCTATCAATGTAAGCATACATAACATTGTTAATATCTGTAGTAAACTCAATCCAAGAACCTTTAAAAGGAATTACCCTAGCTGAATATAATTTTGTTCCATTAGAATGAAAACTTTGTCCAAAGAAGACGCCTGGTGATCTGTGTAATTGTGAAACAATAATTCTTTCAGCTCCATTAACTACGAAACTACCTTTAGGAGTCATAAACGGAATGTTTCCGAAATATACATCCTGAACTATAGTTTCAAAATCTTCATGATCTGGATCAGTACAATATAATTTTAATTTAACTTTTAAAGGTACTTTAAAAGTTAAACCTCTATTAATACACTCTTCAATAGAATATCTTGGAGGGTCAATTGTATAATCAATAAATTCAAGAACGAAATTGTTCCTTGAATCTGTAATTGGAAAAAGTTCTTCAAAAGCTTTATAAAGCCCCTCGTTTCTTCTTTCATCTAAAGTAGTACCTATTTGAAAAAAAGATTGGAAGCTTTTAAGCTGAACATCTAAAAAATCCGGAAAATTAACCGTATTCTTAATGGATGCGAAATTTATTCTTTGGTTGTTATTTTGTTTGGCCAAGACTGTATGTTTTAGTTAAAAAAAGGGGGTTCTACAAAAAAACGAAAGGGTTTAAACCTTATGTTAACATAAGATTTAAACCTTTTAAATATTTAAAGAATTACTTAAGCTCAACTACAGCTCCAGCTTCTTCTAAAGCTTTCTGAATTCCTTCAGCTTCGTCCTTAGAAACTCCTTCTTTAACTGCCTTTGGAGCACTATCAACAATATCTTTAGCTTCTTTCAATCCTAAACCTGTTAATTCTTTAACAGTTTTAACAACTTTTAATTTTGTAGCTCCTACTTCTTTCAAGATAACATCAAATTCAGTTTGCTCTTCTGCTGCTTCAGCACCACCTCCTGCTAATGCGGGACCTGCTACTGCAACTGCTGCTGCTGGCTCAATGCCATACTCGTCTTTAAGGATAGTTGCTAATTCGTTAACATCTTTTACTGAAAGGTTAACTAGTTCTTCTGCGAATTTTTTTAAATCTGCCATTTTAATTTGTTTTAATTTGTTTTTATTATTTTAAATGTTGGAAGCATTTCTTTTTTTATGAGGCCTTTTCTTCTAAAGCTTTAACAATTCCTGATAGTTTATTACCTCCTGACTGCAATGCAGAGATAACATTCTTAGCTGGAGATTGTAACAAGGTAATGATATCACCAATCAATTCTTCTTTAGATTTAAGATCTGCAAGAGCAGTTAAATTCTCATCACCAATATAAAGAGATTCCTCAATGTGAGCTGCTTTTAAAATTGGTTTTGAATTCTTTTTTCTAAATTCTTTAATAATCTTAGCAGGCTCATTACCTGCTTCAGCTTGTAAAATGGATGTATTACCTACCAACACATCATTCAAATCACTAAAATCGATAGCATTCTTTTCTAAAGCTTTTTTCAAAAGAGTGTTTTTTACAACTTGTAAAGAAACATTTCTTTTAAAACATAATCTTCTTAAGGCACTACTCTCATCAGCGGTTAAGCCAGAAATATCTGCCAAATAAAAATTATTATTTTCATTAAGCATCCCATCAAGGACCTCAATCATTTTATTTTTTTCTAATTTATTCATCTTACGCTTTTCTAATTTATTAAACTAATGAGTTAGTATCAATTTCAATACCTAATCCCATAGTACTTGACATAAAAACACTTTTAACATAAATACCTTTTGCCGCAGAAGGTTTCAATTTGATTATTGTTTGCATTAATTCGTTTGCATTGTCAGCAATTTTTTGAGCATCAAAAGAAACCTTAGCAACAGAAGCATGAATTATACCATTTTTCTCTACCTTAAAATCTATCTTTCCTTTTTTAACATCAGAAACAGCTTTTGCAACATCCATAGTTACAGTTCCTGATTTAGGATTAGGCATTAATCCTCTTGGTCCTAAAACTCTACCTAAAGCACCAATTTTCCCCATAATTGAAGGCATGGTAACGATAACATCAATATCCGTCCAACCACCTTTTATTTTTTCAATATACTCATCTAAACCAACATAATCAGCACCTGCCTCTTTAGCCTCTGCCTCTTTATCAGCTGAAACTAAAGCTAATACTTTTAATTTTTTACCTGTACCATGTGGTAAAGAAGCTACACCTCTTACCATCTGATTAGCCTGCCTAGGATCAACTCCTAATCTTACAGCTAATTCTACAGACTCATCAAATTTAGATTTTGCATTATCTTTAATAATTGCTGAAGCTTCATCAATAGTGTATGATTTTTTCAAATCAATATTTTCTAAAGCACTTTTTCTGTTTTTACTAGTTCCCATTAGTTAAACTATTTTATATTTTTATTTATGAAGGAAAAGCCCCTTTAATATTTACACCCATACTTCTTGCAGTACCAGCTACCATCTTCATTGCTGACTCTATCTTAAAAGCATTTAAGTCAGCCATTTTATCCTCTGCAATTACCCTTACTTGATCCCACGTAATTGTGGCAACCTTTACTCTGTTAGGCTCACCTGATCCACTTTTCTTATTAGCAGCAGCTAAAATTTGTGAAGCAGCTGGTGCAGTTTTAATAATAAATTCAAATGATTTATCTGCAAATACTGTAATTACAACAGGAACAATACCCCCTGCTTTATCTTGTGTTCTTGCATTAAATTGCTTACAGAACTCCATAATATTCACTCCTTTTGCTCCTAATGCAGGACCAACCGGTGGTGCAGGATTTGCAGCTCCACCTCTAATCTGTAATTTAATAAGTGCTGAAATTTCTTTTGCCATTCTTTTATATTTTTTCTACTTGCATAAAATTTAACTCTAAAGGAGTTTTTCTCCCAAAGATTTTTACCATTAATTTTAACTT
>Ga0075444_10001277_pt1 | contig 15360 bp, 24 predicted proteins | sample CoawatmetaG01DNA_FD_76836 | JGI IMG/M metagenome (GOLD analysis project Ga0075444, IMG submission 76836) | Marine microbial communities from the West Antarctic Peninsula - Coastal water metaG017-DNA | ecosystem: Environmental > Aquatic > Marine > Coastal | place: Atlantic Ocean: West Antarctic... | reverse complement strand
GTTTACTCCAGGGTGAACAAGAGTATTAACCTAAATGGCAAAAGCGCCTTTATGTCCACCCCTTCGTAATACTTATTTTTCCCAGCAATCGCTTACTGTTACTTCAGCCTTTAATAGACCATTTGTTACTACTTCGTTAGCAGCTTCTTCCATTAATGATTTAATAGCTTTCTCCCAATGTGGGATATACTCATCTTTACATATAGTGTCGATCTGATCATGCACTGTCATTACTATCTTAACAGGCGCATCATCATGTGTACCAATGTAATCACGTATAAGTATTAAGGCTTTCTTAGTCATGTCAGCACTAGCTCCTTGAATAGGTGTGTTCTTGCTAGCTCGTTCAATAGACGATAACTCTTGACTATTTTCTCTTGAGTTATACATCTTAGGGAACCAGTTAACAAACCATCTTCTTCTATTATAAGGAGGAAAAGTCTTAATATACCCAAATTGTTTACCAAAATTAGCTAGCTTATCTAAGAATCCTTTGATAGATGGAAATGCTGTGAAGTAATCTTCAATCAATTGTTCAGCAGCTTTCTTATCTATTTGTAAAGTTTCTGATAGTTTATTAGCACCCATACCATAAGCCAAACCAAAGTTAATAGTCTTAACATTAGTTCTAAGCTTTTTATGTGCTTTACATTTACATTTAGACTTGTCTTTCATATAAGAGCAATCAGCCTCTGCTACGTCAGTCCATTTCTCTTTATAAACTAACTCAGCACATGTACTATGTAAATCCTGTCCTTGAATCAATGCTTCAATCCAAACAGGATCTTTAGAACCATAAGCTATTACATTTAACTCTTGACTAGAATAATCTGCACTTACAAAACTCCAACCATCAGGTGCAATAAAACAATTACGAAATGCGTTATCTGCTGGTATTTGTTGCATATTAGGGCGTGAGCTACTAACCCTGCCTGTATCTAATATTTGATTAAAGCTTGTATGTATCTTACCATCAGACTTTAAATTAGTCATAAACTTTTCACCATAAGAAGAATAGATTTTCATCTGTTCTTTATACTTAATATAAGTCTGTACTATATCAAATTGAAAAGCATACCTAAGCATATCTTTCCCATTTACGTTATCAAGTTTTGGTATAATCCCTCTAAGAACTTCTAAAACTTGTTTTGGTGATGTCCATTTGACATTTACCTTCCGTAAAGTGGCTACATCAGAGAATAAATCTCCTTGTATATGCTTAGGTACGAACTGTTTCAATTCTTCCATGTTCATCACATGTTCATCTAACTCTTCTTGGTACTCATTTGCTTTATTAATAGCATTGTTTGCTAACTTTAACCATTCTTCTGTATCTAATTCTAATCCGTTGTATTCTATATCTGCAAATGCTAATACAGCTTCGTTCTCTAAATCTATTGTATTTTGTAACTTAAATATATTTGTTTTTATATCTTGCTTAGCTTTTAATTCAATTAAATACTCAACATCTTTAGCTGCGTATATTAATTGTGGTTGGGTAAAGTCTCCTGTATGTCCAACAAAACTAGATTGTTGAGTCTTATCCATTGTAACATTAAGATTTCTTTCTAAAGTATTTAATAATGATACAGATAATCCTTTACCACAAGTTAATATTTTCTCTGCTAACATAGTATCATAAATATTCTCACATACTATATCAAAACTAGAACGTATAAAGTTAACATCAAACTTAGCGTTATGAAATATCTTTGTTATACTCTTGCTTTCAAGGATTTCTTTTAGCTCTTGTATATCGTGTCCTCTAGTCTCTATTAAGAACTGTTTCTCTTTATCTCCTATTTGAAATAATATTACTCTATCGTTAGTATAATCTAAGCCAGTAGTTTCAGTGTCAACTGATAATATACTTTTATCTTTGCAATAAGATACAACCTCTCCCATACTAATATGGTTAAAGTTGTCTCTTTGTAATGTATCATTTACTAGATATATCATATTCTTACATTATCTGTAAATCCTGGTACTGATCTTGATTCTGTTCCTTTTGACTCTGGTTCTCCATGTCTGCATCTATATTGTGAAGGCTGTTTCATACCAAATTGCATTTCAAATGTATTTACATCTGATAGTATTTTTGGTAATTTAAGTTTATAAGACGCATTTATAGAATGATTGTTATCATCTTTAGCAAATAATATTTGTTGTTTAGCCATAATTTTATTGTTTTAGTTAATAAAAGCACAGGGATTTCTCCCTGCACTTATATTTAGTTTATATTACAAACCGTACTCATCAGTAACCATAGACTTTTCTCCTACAATGTCTTTAGCTGTAATTACTCTAGCTGTTGAATCATCTGCTGTTAATAATACATGTTTAACAACTTCATTAGTAATAATTACTAAAGTATTGCTAAAGATATAGTCTCCATTATGCTTAATGAATTCTCCGTCTTTACCTTTACGCTTAGCTCTAGTTTCTACGTTATCTGCTTGGTATGCATCTGGCTCAGTAGTTTCAGAGACCATTACTCTTACTCTTTCTCCGTCTACTACAGGGTTTAGCATATTAAGTTCTAACATTTCACCTTTAGGTGTCATTTCCCACTCAGGATTGTTATCAGAGAAATCCATTCCTAAATCTGTAGAAATATCTTCAATGGTTACATTTACCCAAGCACGTCTTGCTCTACTACCAAATCTAGAATCACTGCGGTTGAATCTACCTACTGCTGTTACTGGTCCTTCTTTTACTGTTAATACTTCAGCAAATTCTAAAGATATTTTATCACCTTTAATTTTTCTAGCTGATAATAATAAAGTATCTCCTAATTTTAAAGTGTTTAGAGCTCCACTATTGATCTGATTATCCATGTTATTTATGTTTTTATGGATTATTTGGTGATTTCAATAAGGTATATCACCAACCTTGTTTATGTTAAAAGAATAGTATACCCTCTCGTCCCTTTTTTGGTCAGTTAACAGCTATGTTTAAAGTCTACCAATCTTACTTGGAAATAGACTACTGCTAGAGGGAGGATGTGCACACCCCATTCACTATTCTTTGTTTTAATATTCGTTGATTAATAGTATGTTCCTATTCTTTATTTTACACTGCAATTTAGTATTTAATATGATTAAAACCATAGAAGTCATCTTATAAATAACAGAAGTTTTACAATTTTTACTCAATTCGTGTTCTACACAAGTGATTAGTCTTGTTAGTCTTGTACAGCTCATCCTGTTTGGATTGAACTTTTTACCGCGTACTGTGATTTTCATGTTTTATTGATGTTTAGTTAATGTTTAGTTTGAAAAAAAGGAAGAGAGAATACTTTGGTATTTACTTAACTTCAATGTTAAAACCGTGGCTTTTCTTCTCTCGACCTATTTTTTAATTACCTAAATGAATAGGATTTCCTCCACAACCTCCTGCTCTTTTACTAGTCCCACAAGATGTGAAAACTATTGTTAGAGCTGAGATTAATAATATAAATAAGATTAATGTCATTGCATCATCTAATTTCTTACTAATTTCTTTATTCATTATGCTTTAGTTATAGTTGGTTTAGCAATAGATTTGTGTTTTAAACTTATCTCTAAACTCCTGTTAAAAAATATAATACCTATGTTAGTTGAATCAAAAGTAAAATACTCTCTTTTTCTGTGTGTTTCTAATACAATTGTTGGTATTAAAACTAGAAAGTTTTTTTCTTTTTGCAATTTAAACTTAAGTGTAGTTTTAATAAAGTATAAAGCCATCATATTTAATGAGCCTAATAGAAATGCAGACGTTAAGTTGAACTGAAATCCAGATTTTGTGATGAATATTAAATCAAATATAATAGTAGTAATTATAATTAAGAATTTTAATATTGTAAATGTTTTGTTTGACATCTTTTTTGTTTGTTTAATGTGATTGTGTTATATAATATCATATAACTTTATTTTAGATTGTTGAATAGACCGTTAAATAGTCGTGTGATGCCTGGTGCGTGCACCCATTAACCAACACTTACCGTTATTTAGTAAGGGTCTTTGTTAGTGTTAGTGTTATCGTCTATGTTTGTGTCTGTGTTTGTGTTATCCTTATAGTATATATAAGAATAAGAAAAGAAACTACACCGAAGGTGCAATCTCTAATCCTACTACAAACTTATCAAACAATTCTTCCGTGTACGTTGTGATGATAGCACCTAGATGCATTACACCAGCACCATCTATATAGTCCGCTGTCTTACCGCAACGCATTGCTTGTCCATTCTTATCTACTACTGTATTAAATACTGTTGCTAATACGAAATTTTCCATTTTATTTATGTTTTAGAGGGGGGACATTATTGTCCGAAACATAGTAGGGGTCTTTGTCTGTGTTGGTTCTCACTCTCAAAAACAAAGTATATTTTATTTTTTCCCCATATTTTTATTTTTAGTAATTATTTTTTATATCTTTGCAGTCCAATATTATCGTCCCCCGGTAAACAGACAAGGGACTAGACATCGGATTGGTAACTCTAAATAAGAGTGAGATTTTCTCCGGTAATTGGAAAAAGAATTAGATATAAACTCTGATTTGGATGAATTGCACACAGGTAAGTGCGGTGAATTAACACCAAGGACATCATCCATAGGTCTCTGAAAAGAAAGCACTGTCAGAATGAAATTTAAATTTGAAATAACACTTAGCCAGGGGGAGAGTTGCATCTAATTCACAACCTGTTAATAAAACTTTTTTTAAAACCGTGGTTGAGTGTAAAAGATTTTTATATATTTGCGCAAACAATATATATATAAATTATGAAATTTACACCAAATGGATCGTGGGTTGTCCTTCCAGACCCAACAATTACAGAAACAGAATCAGGTATTATTTTAGATGAGGCTACTTCTATTCAAAATGCTAAACGTTCTAATGTATTAAAGATTCTTGCAGTTGGTCCTATGTGCACATTTGCAAAGATCGGAGATACAGTTATGATAGACCCTAGAACTGAAGCAGTAAAATGCAGATTAGATAATAAAGATATGCTATTAGTTGGAGAGCATCAACTATTAGGTAAATTTTAATGTCTTATGATTAAGTCTACAAAACCTACAAAAAAGAAAATAAGTATAAATGGTCGACCTCAAAAAGTTGATCATGATGTTTTTTTATTAATACGTAATCAATCTTCTGATCTTTCAAATCATATAGCTGCTTTATATAAATATGTTCAAATATATGATTCTAAAAAAGAACATACAGACGATGAAAAAGTATTATATGAATATTGCATGCAAATTGAAGATATTGTAAAAACTATAGAATACACTAAAGAACAAACCTATGAAGAAGAAGCTAACAATAAAGATTAATAGTACTTATAAGTATTTACAAGTGTGGAATGGTATATTTAACTTAACAAATAAAGAGTTAGAAATATTATCTACATTTATTGATATACAAACTATTTCTAAAGAAGATAATCTTAGTAGTATGTCTAATAAAAAAGAAGTAGCTGAGAAACTTTTAATTAAAGACCCTAATACTTTAAATAATTACATAAAAAAGTTTAAAGATAAAGGAGTTCTTAGAGTAAAAAATAATAACTACACTTTAAATAATTTACTAGACCCAAATACTAATACAGTAGAAATAAATTTAATAAAAAAATGAGAATACCAAAAGGAATAGTTTTTACACAATTTGATGTAGGACCTTTTGAGATATTTATATTTCAAGACGAAGACGGTAAAGTAATAACTATAAAAACATACGAATATGAAGAAGAAGGAAAATAAAAAAGACGAAAATGAGCATTTACATATAAATACACCTAGTTTTTTTGAGATGGCAAGAAATTTTACTAAAGCTGCAGGTAAACATATAGCTAATGGTATGAAAGCGGTAACTCAGGAAGTATATATGGACAGATTAGATGCATGTAATAACTGCCCAAATTTAATAAAAGATAAAAAGAGATGTGGGTTATGTGGATGTATATTAGAACATAAAGCTAAATGGGAAACTGCTACTTGCCCTGATACACCATCTAGATGGGATATTAAGAATGGATCTGATGAAGATGTAGATTATCCAAGAACTGGTGGATTAAGTCCAGATACAGGACCAAGAAATTAATGATTAGAGATAAAAGGGAGATAATACATTATTTAGCTAATAAATATAATTTACCTTTAAGTAAAATAGAAGAAATAGTTGAACATCAATTTAAAGTTGTATCAACAGTTATGGGGAAAGGGGAATTTGCTACTATACGAATTCCGTATTTTGGTAAGTTTTCTGTAAATCCTAATAGAGTTAAACATATAAATAGATTAAAAAATGAGAGCAGTAAGATTAAAGATTAGTTACATACTTCATCGTATAGGGTTTCACAATAAGAAATGTAGAAGAAGATTATATTCAACAGAAAAAGATTATATTTGTATGGTTACAGGTAATACACATAAAAAATTTACATTGTGATGGATGATACAGATATAAATATTTTATTAGAAATGGGTGTATGGGTTCAGGTAAATCCTGTTACATTAAACAATAAAGAAATGTGGAATTGTATAATTTATAAAAAACCTAAAAATAATTGGATTACTGATAAAGTTAAATCTTTTAAAAGTCCTAACAAATGTTATGATTGGGCATTATCAATATTAACAATAAATTATTAATTATGGCAAGATATAGATGTACTGGATGTGGAGCAACGAGAGAATTACACAAAACTACTACAGTATTAGTAAAAGACAAATGGGTTACTAAGGAATCTTTATGTACATGTGAAGATAATAAATATATGTCACAAGTATATGATGATAGTTATGAAGGTATGCCTAATATAAGAAGAACTGAAGAATCATTAACAAAAAAATAAAAACAATGACGTTTAGACAAACTTTAAAGAAACAATTAAGAGATAGAGGAGCTGTAAAAGGCAGGAAATGGTTTACTAAGCTAAATACTGAAGGGTTAATAAAAGAAATTAAAATGGTATTTAATGCAGAAGAGTACGCGGCTGCAAATCCTAATAGAAAACTATACGGAGATCAGGCATTAGCTACAATATTAGAAAAAGATAAAATTATGAAAGATGAGATTAGTAGATGATTTAATATTTATTAAAGATGGTAAATTAGCTATACCTAGTGCGTATGCTTGTACTATTCTTGAGTTTAAAGGTTTAAAAGCAGAAGAACTGTCTTTTGTATACTTTATGGTGGACCATAGATCTCCATATTCAGTGTATGAGTGGGAACAGCGTATAAAAGAAGTTACAGAAAGTATATTTGATGAAGAATTAAAATGGAAACCTACAACTAAGGTTATGGCTGCATGTGCTAAGTATGATAAACTTATAGAAACGTCTGCAGTTAGATTATTAAAAGCTGCTAAAGAATCTATAATGAAATTAGAAAGATATTTTAGAACAATAGATCTTACATTGTTAGATGATAGGGATAAACCTATTTATTCAGCTAAAGATCTTATATCTAATTTAGAAAAAATGGGGAAGGTAGTAGATGGCCTTACAAAACTAGAAGAAATTGTACAAAGAGAAGAACAAGCTGCCAACTCAAACCGGGGTGGAGTAGAAGTTAATAAATACAACATGTAATGGATTTTATGGAAGAAATAGCACTGTATAACTTAGCAATGGAAAATGCATATGCATTAATTGTTGGGGATTTAAAATTAGATGAATTAATGATAGAATTAGATTATGAAGATAATGAGCACGATGATGTGCTTCCTTTACCTTTTAATCCTTTTAGTGGGGATGATATATCTAACTCTATGATTGACATAGTTATAAATCATTATACAGGACTAGAAGAATATGAGAAATGTGCTAGATTAGTGAAAGCTAAAAAGAGTGATTCTTAAAAATACAGACAGATTTAGAGGATCTGCGTTGCACTTTTTAGAGTTTGGGTATTACACTCAATCTCTTCCGGGTACTAAAGATTATTATGATTTTTGGGACGAAGAAAAGAAAAAATGTTTGTATGGGTATACTGCAGACAAAGATACAGATGATGAACTACATGTTACAGGCTTCCATTATTTTTATCTTAACTATTGCCCTATAGATAGAGCTATAGATGAAATTATGCCTGATGGATCTATGCAAGCAAAACGTGAAAGAACATTTCCTGCATTTTATGATGGTGATTATGAGTATTTTCATGAGATAGATATAGCTAGATCAAAAAATAAACATATGATTGTCTTAAAAGCCAGGCGTAAAGGGTACTCATATAAAGCAGGATCAATGCTAGCTAGAAATTATTTCTTTGTAAAAAATTCAAAAAACTTTGTGTTTGCAGGGCAAAAAGAATACTTAATTGGTGATGGACTCTTATCTAAAGCGTGGGAGTTTTTATCATTTATAGATGACCATACAGCATGGGCTCAACCAAGGCTCAGAGACAGAGAAATGAGTAAAATGTCTGGATACAAAAAGAAAGTAAATGGTGTAGATATTGAAATGGGGATGAAATCCCAAATAATTGGAGTAAGTTTAAAAGATGCTCCAGACAAAGTGAGGGGGAAGGCGGGAGAATTAGTTTTCTTTGAGGAAGCTGGTTCTTTCCCCGGACTACTCAAAGCATGGGAGGTAACAATGCCAACAATGAGACAAGGATCTAAAACTTTAGGAATGATGGTAGCTTTTGGTACAGGTGGTACAGAAGGCTCAGATTTTGAAGCTATGGAAGAGATATTTTATAATCCAGAAGCATATGATTGTATGGATTACGATAATATATGGGATGAAGGATCTTTAGGTACTAAATGTGGGTATTTTATTCCAATATATAAAAATTTAGATGGATTTATAGATAAACAAGGTAATTCTATAAAGAGCCAAGCTATTGAGTATGAAGATAAAATGAGAGAGAAGAAAAAGGGAGCAGCTGATGCAAAATCATTAGATCAATATATAGCAGAGCATCCATTCTCTCCGCAAGAAGCTACTCTACAAGTCACAGCTAATTTATTTGATGTAGCATCTTTACAAGAGCAGTATAATATGGTTAAGGCTAAAAATTTACAAGCTATAGGTACTATAGGAGATCTTTATCATAATACAAAGGGAGAAGTTAAATTTAAAATTAACGGAGATTTAAGGCAGATAACTAAGTACCCACATCGTAAAGATGATGACACTACAGGGGGAGTTGTTATATATGAAGCACCTTATAAAAATGCAGCTCAACATGTTCCTTTAAATATGTATATAATTTGTCATGATCCGTATGGACAAAGTCAAGCTGCTGATTCAAGCTCATTAGGTGCTGCATATGTTATTAAACGTGTAAATAATATATCCACTCCAGATGATATTATAGTTGCTAGCTATGTAGGTAGGCCAAACAGTTCAGATGATTTTAATAGAAATTTATTTTTATTAGCAGATTATTATGGGTGTAAAATTGGATTTGAAAATGATCGAGGAGAAGTTATTCCTTATGCTAAAAGATTTAGAAAAATGCATAAACTACAGGAAGAATTTGAAATGCTAGATAAAAAAGAACTTCAATCTAAAAATGTTAAACGTCAATATGGAATGCATATGACAGAGGCAAGAAAGAAGCAAGGAGAAATCTATATTAGAGATTGGTTAAATACTCCTAGATCTACTGATGTAAATGGAAAAAAAACTTTAAATTTGCACAAAATATATGATTTAGCTTTTTTAACTGAATTAATTAAATTTAACCATAAAGGGAATTTTGATAGAGTAATGGCATTTATGATTGGTATGTATCATACAAGAGAATTGTATAATGCAGAAGTAAAAGATATATTAGAAGATAAAACTGCAGATGAGTGGTTTGAAAGAAATTTTTATTAGTGGTATATTTATAAAGATTAAAGTATTATTTATCTACGTAGTAAAAGCGAAGATAAATTTAATTAAATTTGTAAGATTATGGGATATGATAAAATACCGAGGCAAAAGCTCTCGATAACAAAAAAAAATAAAGAATGGAGAGAAGCATGTGTAGAAGCATATGTAGATCTTTCTAGTTCAGGTTCAGGTTTTTCTAAAAGAAGAACTGAACTAAGAGATTTATATGACTATTATAACGGTATAATTGATGATGCTGATTATAATTACGTGTTGAAGCCTTATGGAAAATCTCGTAAGAACTTCCCATCCCAAATGCGTAACTACCCAATCATTAAACCCATAATTGATCTTCTTCTAGGGGAAAAATCTAAGAGGCCTCTCAATTATACCGTTACAGTACAAAATTCAGATAGTGTGTCTATGAAAGAAAACGCTAAATCTGAATTAATATTTAAAAATCTACAGCAACATTTTATGCAATCTGTCCAAAATCAAGGACAAGACATGGGAGTAGATTCTGAAGAAGAAATTGAATTACCTAAGAATATATCAGATATGTTTGAGTCTTCTTATGTAGATAATAGAGCTATTCTTGGTCAGAAGTCTTTAAATTATATTATGCAGGAGCAAGAAGTGTACGATAAAATACAAAAAGGATGGTTTCATTATTTAGTATCTGGAGAAGTTTATACGCATAGAGGTGTTAGAAATTCAGAACCTTTTTACGATATATTAAATCCTATTGATGTAGACTATGATTTAGATCCAGATTTAGAGTTTGTAGAAGACGGAGATTGGGCTTTAGTTAGAAAATACTCTCATGCCTCTACTATTATAGATCATTATTATGAAAGTCTTACTGAACAGCAGGTATTAGAATTAGAAGAACCTAGACATGCAGAAACAGGTGCATCTTATTTAAACGCACAATCTCCAAGCAATGATGAAAACTCTAATAGAAGTAGATTGCTGGAAGTTGTTAATGTTTATTGGAAATCAAGAAAACGTATTGGATTCTTATCATATTTAGATTATGAAACAGGAGTTATGGAGGAAGAAGAAGTAGAAGATGGATTTAGATTACCTATAGAGTTAAAAGAAGATGGAGCATCTCTTGAGTGGAAGTGGGTTAATGAAGTATGGGAGGGTACAAGAATTGATGGTAGAATATACATTAATATAAATCCAATAGCTAATCAAAGGTTATCTATAGAGAATCCTTCTAAATGTAAATTACCTATTAATGGTAGAAGATACTCTGATACTAATTCTAAAAATATATCCTTAGTTAAATTAGGAATACCTTATCAGTTAAATTATAATATCTATAAATATAGACTTGAAGTAGCTGTAGCTAAATCTAAAGATATTATAGCACAGTTTGATATTAATATGATCCCTAAAAAATGGGACATGGATAAATTTATGTATTTTGTAGATGCTACAGGTATTGCTTGGGTAGATTACAATAAAGAAGGTGTAAAACTATCACCACAACATCAATCTGTTTTAGATATGTCTATTAAAACTATTTCTCAATATATAGAATTATTAAACTCTATATCAATAGAGTGGGAAAAAATATCTGGAGTAAGTAGACAAAGACAAGGTGAGATTGGGGCTTACGAAGGTAAAGCATCTTCTCAGCAAGCTATATTACAATCTTCACATATTACAGAAGACTTATTTAGAAAATTTGAAAGATTAGAACAGAGAGATTTTCAAGCATTACTTGACTATTCTAAAGAAGCTTGGCTAACTGGTAAAAAAACTATGTATGCTATGCCAGATGGTACAACAGATTTTTTAGACATAGATAGTATGGATCATTTAGAATCTAACTATGGTATATTTGTTTCTGATGCAGGTAAGGATCAAGAAAAATTACAAAACATTAAAAGTTTAACACAAGCTATGATGCAAAATGGAGCTAAACCTGCAGCAATAGCAGAAATGATAGATAGTGATAGTTTTTCTGAAATTAAAAAGAATCTTAAATTAGCAGATAAAGCTTCAGAAGAGTTAGAAGCAGCTCAACAACAAGCTCAACAAGAAATGCAACAACAGCAAATGGAAGCTGAGCAAATGTCTCAACAAGCTGAAGGCTTAGAAAGAGAAAAAGATCGTCAAAAAGATATTGAGATTGCTCTTATTAATGCTGAATCTAAAAATGACGAAGCAGGCACTTCTTTATCTTTAGAAAAAATGATGAGAGATTTTGAAATTAAAGAAAGAGAATTAGATTTAAAAGTAGCAGAACTTACAGAAAAGTCTAGAGGTTCAGTAGAAAAAGAAAATTTAGATAGAGATTCTAACTTAGTAAAAAGAGAAAGTGATCAAATTAAACAACAAATAGCAAAAGATAATGCTAAACAACGAAACTAGAAGAAATATACTAGACAGAGTTAAAGCTTCTGGGTATCCTGGAGGAGTATCAGAAGCATTTCGTGCCGCAGAACAAGGAGTTGATGTTGTAGATCAATTTATATTACAACAACAAGAGCAAGAAATGCAAATAGCTCAAACTCAACAACAACAAGAAACTGGACTTAGAGAAGAGCATGCTGCAGGAAACACACAAGCGTCTATGGCTTTCCCTGATGTGCAACCTAATCAGTCTTTTAATACTGTTGGGATGGAAGCACCTATCGATATTCAAAAGATAGACAATCAAGGACATTTAGTAGAGAGTTATAAAAATGTACCCCCAGGAATACAAGACTTACCAACTGGTCCATCTGAAGGAACTATTATAGAGTCTCCAGCAGCTTATCAAACAGGTGGATTAAGAAATCATATGATGGATTATTTGCATACTAGTGGTAGAGATACTAACTATGTAAACACTGTAATGAACTCTATTGCTCAGCACGAATCTAAAAATAACGCTACACAAGTACAAGTGTCAGGAAATAAAACAGATGGTTTTTATGATGGTCCTGGACGAGGTAAATATCAATTTGAAGTTGGATCTGAAAAAGGAGGGAATACAGCTATGAATAGAACAGCTAATTTCTTAAAATATAATACAGATAAAAATATTAGAAATTTTCCAAAACTTAATAAAGTATATAATGAAAATAACTCTCTTGATTTTACAAATTTAAGTAAGAAAGATCAAGATGCATTATTTATTGGAGATAAAATATTTGGAGGAGTTGAAAGAAGGAATGAATTTGACGCTGTTACTAGAAACAGAACTACACCACCATCTCAAGAAGAAACTTTTAAATATTGGCTTAATAATCACAAAGGAAAAGTAAACGGTAAAAAAATATCTGAGTTAACAGAAAAAGAAATTGAAAAAGAAAGAAAGAAATGGAACTCTAGAACAAAAAATATGTTTAAAAAAGGAGGATATATTTCTAAGTATATCTTATAAGTGTTATATAATAATGGATATTCCAAAAAATAAAAAAGTATAAAAAATATCAATATAATTCGTAAATTTGTAACCTAAACCAACAATATATATATGAACCCAAATGAAAAAATACAGCTAGATGACATCACTTTTGATGATGTTATTGGCGGAGATGGAGTAGACACCGTCGCAATTAATGATGTTGAACCCATTGAGGATACAACAAAAGACACAACTCTTGAATTAGACTTAGAAGAAGCAGTTTCTCCTGAAAAAGTAGAGGATGAAAAACAAGAAGTAGAAGATACTCTTGAAGATGATGCTAAAGATAATAATGAAGAGGATGATTTAAAAGATGAAGATGTAGAAGATACAGTAGTTTCTGAAGTTTTATCTAAGTTAGGTTATGAATTAGACAATCAGTACGAAGATACAGCAGATGGATTAGCTGCAATGACTAAAGATGTAGCTGATAAAATGGCAGACTCTAGAATAGATGAAGTACTAGAAGAATTTCCTTTAGTTAAAAAACATTTAGAATATGTACTTGCAGGAGGAGAATCTAATAATTTTATGCAAGCTTATGATCCTAGATCTGATTATAATCAAATATCTTTAAATGAAGATGACTCTAGAAGTCAAAAAGCAATTTTATCAGATTATTTTTCTACTAAAGGACATGATAAGGAGTTTATTCAAGAAATGTTAGAAGATTACGAAGATTCTGGTAAGCTATACGGTAAAGCAGAACAAGCTAGACAAGCTTTAGGTAAACAACAATCAGCTCAAAAAGAACAAATAGTTGCTAATCAACAACAAGAGTTTGAAGCTCAGGCAAAAGAACAAACAGATTTTTGGAATGGAGTATCTGATACTATTTCAAATTCTAAAGAGTTTGCAGGTTTAACAGTACCAGAAAAAGAAAAAACAAAGTTTTTTAAATATATTTCTACTCCTGTTAATAGAGAAGGACAAACACAACGTGATCTAGATCATACTGAAGCTGAAATGGAAACTAAACTAGCTATTGATTATTTAATGTATAAAGGATTTAATTTAGAAACAATTGTTAATACTAAAGCAAAAACTAAAAGTGCAAAATCACTAAGAGATAAGATTTCAAAAGGATCGTCTAATGTTAAGAGTGCTCGTAGAGCAAGTAAGAGCAAGAAGATGGTTGATTATGATGATTTAGATTTAAACATATAAAGATATACCTGAACAGGGAGTTAGGTACCCTAAAATTAAATAAATAAAAATGGCAGTAAACGGAACAAACATAAGCGTCCAAAAGACGTTTTATAACGACTCACAAATGACAGACATGAACAGTCTGGCAAATGCGATGTTGTCTAAGCCTACTGAACTGTCTCCTATTATTACTCATCTCTCTGGAAAAGATGACAAAAGATTCCCACTATCTTTCTTAACTGAAGGTGTTGGAAATGCTAAGTCTATCGATAACTTAGAGTATGAGTACCGTGTGGCAACACATAGATTAAGAACGAGACCAGTAGCAGCATCAAACGCAGCAGCAAGTTTAGGATTAGGAGGTGCAACTTTTGAAATTGAATTTTCTGATAAACACTTTGTATTTCCATACGTATTAGTATCTCAAGGAGGTACTCAAGCTCGTATTATGAAAGAACCACAGCAAGCAGCAGGTGGTACAGCATGGACATACACTTTACAACTAGTTAACCCAGTAGCAACGGCAACATTAGCAGCAGCTGATGCAACTGCAGGAGCTCTTTGGGCACAAATGTATGCGCCAGTAGGAGTTGATTTCTCTAGAGGAAATGCTTCAAACTGGGAAACTCCAGGAAAAGTAAGAAACAAACTAACTACTGTTAGAAAATCTTACCACATGTCTGGAAATGCAAAAGATTTTGTAGCTGAATTCTCTTTACCAACTAAAGGTGGATCAACTACTAAACTTTGGATGGACTATGAGGAGTACTTACACATGTTAGACTTTAAAGAAGAATGTGAAATGTACTACTGGTACGGACAAAAAACTTACGATTCAAACGGACATACATCTATGAAAGATGAAAATGGACAACCTGTAATTGTAGGTCCTGGTCTTTTAGAGCAAATTGTTGAAACTGACACTTACTCTACAATGACTGAAACAAAATTAAAGAACATCATCGGTGACTTATTCTATGGAATG
>Ga0075444_10001276_pt1 | contig 15363 bp, 11 predicted proteins | sample CoawatmetaG01DNA_FD_76836 | JGI IMG/M metagenome (GOLD analysis project Ga0075444, IMG submission 76836) | Marine microbial communities from the West Antarctic Peninsula - Coastal water metaG017-DNA | ecosystem: Environmental > Aquatic > Marine > Coastal | place: Atlantic Ocean: West Antarctic... | reverse complement strand
GCTATGCTCAATCGGCCGCGGCGATGAAGCGACAAAATCTCTCGCTAAGTCTGGATTCTGCAAGAACTTCTGTCTCATTGCATCACGAATAATTTCATGGTGGCGAGCCGAGCCTAGTTCAAAAGTCTCACGGTCAAAATAGCCGATATCTGTGTGGGCCTTGCTGCCGGCTTCTTTCGCTTGCTTGCCCGACATTTTTGCCACGGCAGCGCGTACTTTAGGATCGGCGAATTTTAAGCTCTGATAGAAAGATTCTAGTGAAAGGTAGCGTCTGTTGCCGAGCATGAAAGGCGTTTCGGCAAAGTTTGAAATCTGCCGACCCAGCGACTCTTCTTTTTTGGTCGAGGCATTGAGCGGCTTCAGTTCTTGTGCTCTGGCGCTCATGATTTCAGGGGCATCTTTTGCCATGGCCGCATCTTTGACAACATTTGCAGAGGGAAGTTTCTCCACTGCCCAGGGATCGACTAGAGCTACTTTGTTTTCACCCGGCAAGAAGACCAGATTGCGCTTACCTGGGTCGCTCATCCAGTAATTCTCGCGTGCCAGATCCTTGAGGAAAGTATTGTGCTGTATATCAGTGACTGGTTCGCCTTTGGGCTGGATGAAGTGATTGATTTGGACGCCGTCCACATCGGTCTTGCCTCGACCGATAATGGGAACATCGAAACTGCGAGTGCCAAACTCAGCAGGCAGGTCGCGAGCTGTCAACTTCAGCACATTGCCGCTAGCCAAGTTTATACTAACTGCATCTCTGCCCACATGCATCAGTGATTGAGCATCGAATGGATAGTTTTCCATTGCCCTGGTGTAATCAGCCACAGGGTGGTCGCCAAATTCTTTGGCCGGTGTGCTCTTGAGCAAGTCGCTCACGGACTGAGTTGCTTTCTCTGGTGGCAAAGGCTTTTCGAGTGCTGGTTTTTCTGGCATTGGTTTTTCGGGTATTGATTTTGGCGGTGTCTCTGACTCTACAACCCGCGTAGGCTTGATCGCAAAGGGCGTGACCACTGCGGCGTCGACTGTGGCCTGGAGCAAGCTTCTGGTAGCAATCTTGCCGATGTCTAGTTTCTCTCCTGTGTTCTGTTGTCTTGAGTATTCAGCGTAAGCTCCAGTGGAAAGACCAAATACAGAGCTGGTTGAGACCATCTTGTACAGTGGTTCTGCGCTAATTTTGCTTCCTACTGTGCGGTCAAGACCGCCGGCAATTTTTGATGAAACACCAAAGAGAACCGCATCGGCAATCATGGCTTTAGAGGCGAAGGTATTACTGAACGTTTGTTCCACACCGTGACTGAGGTCGAATTTGCCGGTGTTGTTGTTGTGATAAGTCTCGCGACTCAGTGAACTATCAAGAAAGCGGTTGGTTAAACCCATGGCTAAACCTTGGCCGACTGGATTAATTTCAGTCTTTGACAATTTCGCCAGTGTAAACGACATGGCCAGACCTTTGCCGCCCCCTAGAGCAAAGTCGACCGACTGACTAGCCAGATCTTGGTTGGCCTTGGCCTGGCCTACCCCGAATATACCGAAGACTGCTGCCCCTGTTGCATAGCGCGCTCCGCCTGAACTTTTGAGAAGAGCGAACATGCCTGCTGTTTTTAATGCTCCATCAGTGACGCCGGTAATGGTATCGTTGGTGAAAAGTGTGTCCTGGTCTCGTTTGACAGCAGGTTCGACTTTTGCAATGGCGCGTTTGTAGGCTGCCTGATCATGGGCTATCTCTGCACTGGCCAGCTCTTTCGAAATGTCTTTGAGCGCTTTGAACGACTGATCATCACCATCGTAGAGTTTGCCGACAAGATTTGAAAGTACGCTCTGTTGGTTGATTTGTTGCTGGTGTACATTAATCTGACGTTTGAGGAGTTCCTCTTGTGCTGCCTCTGATTGCAGTTTCGATTGGCCGCTGTCAGCCAGAATAGAGCTGAGCGATTTGCTGGCTGAATTACCATCGTTGCCATCAGAAAATATGGGCATAAATAAGCACCTTAAGCTTTTAAATTATAAGCTCATTTAAAGTACCCTCACAATGGTAATATTCCCAAAATAGCTGATGCGAGGACGTTTTTTGCTTCTTAACTGGCTTGGACTGGAACTAGACGGTCACAAAATTGAGTCAATTGTCGGTGAGGGGCCGTTTTCGACGGTTTACAAAGCGGTGCCGCTTAATCCTGGCCGCCCACTTGTTTTAAAAGTGGCAAAAGGCGAAATTGAAGAGACTTTTGAGGGGCAGACGGGCTTTGTCGCCACCACTGCAACGGCTCCAGCCTCGAGCGGAATGGGTGCCATTCTCCCTGAACCCAGTCAACTGTTGCGTTTACAGTTCGATTGCTTGATTGCTCACACACACTCTTGCTTGATTAAACCTATTACTCTCCAAGCTATCGACGATATTGTCTACATGGTTCTGCCCTACTTCGAAGGCCCCAATATGCGACAGTTGCTACTGCGGGGGCAGTATCCGGAAGCTAGCGAGCAATTTCTTATACTGCTAGAGGCCTTGAGTGAATTAAGTGAGAATGGTTTTGTCCATGGTGATATCAAGCCAGAGAATGTGATTTGCACTGATAACGGGCCCGTGTTAATTGATCCTGGCTATTTCGGTCAGATTCTAATTCAAGGGCTGAGCATAAAAAAATGCTGCATTTCGACCTCTCAGTATTATCCGCTGCATGATGCTAGCGATTTGCTGGCATTGGGATTAATGGCTTGGGAGGTCTTTGCCCATTACCAGCCATTGCGCTTAAGTAGCGCTGACAAAAAGTACGCAGCTCCATTGCTCCATAGTCGTATTGTCGGGCTTGAACGCACGGCCAACTATGATTACTCAGCAATCGTCAATGCATCCCTGTACTCTTCCCGGGCCGAGTTAAGTGACAAACAGGTTCGTACTTTGCTTCAAGCAATCGGGCTGAGAGCCGATGGTGACCAGGTCGAGCTGGCTGAACCATTTACGTCTATGGCTCATCTTACAGAGGCGATTAGAGACGCCTTTGCAGTTTAATTTCCCTTGCCGCCTGTGGTCAGACCGTAGTGGGTATAACGCTGTAATGCAATGCAGAACTTTAGCTACTCTTGTCTCATGCCTTTCTCTCCTGTCGTTTGCTGTGGGAGCAACTGTCAATGAGCAGGCTGTGGCAAAGAAGCCGGCGAAGGCCAAGGCTGCTAAACCCAAGACCCCACCGAAGTCGTTTCAGCTGGGCTGGCAAGAATTTCAAAACAAGCGCTTTGGCCCTGCTGCTGAGCAATTTGAGCTAGCTGACCGCTCTGGTTTTTGCAATGACATGACTCACTATTATTTGGGTCTGTGTTATCACAACCTTAATCAGACCCAGCGCGCCATTGACCACTATTCTTGGGTGGCTTCTTACAGTAAAAATCCAATTTTGCGTTATCAGGCTCAGTCTGGTTATGCTCAAGTGGCCAAATATGCCGGGAACCGCACCTATGCTGGCAATGGCAATGTCTTCACTGGCTTCAGCTATCGCGGCGGCGGTGGCGGATCTTCTATGAGTTCTGGCGGTGGCTGACGCTGATCTTGGGGGTGCTAGTTTAGTACCCGAATAATTAACTCGACTAGTGTGGCAGTCCAAAAACGAAATAGAGCATGCACATGCAAGCGAGTATCCAGGCTCCGAGAGATACTTCTTTGCCTCTGCCGGCTAGACTTTTAATGGCGGCATATAGCACTAGCCCGGCGGTTAATCCATTGGCAATACTGTAGGTGAAAATCATCATGGCTATGGTGGCAAAAGAAGGAAAAGCTTCGGTCAAATCATCCACATCAATTTTGCGCAGGGAATTGAGCATGAGCAGGCCCACGCAAATTAGTGCTGGGCCATAGGCATACTTGAGATGTTGTAGCGGTGCTAGAAGTGGAATGCAAAACAGTGTGGCTGCGAAAAAGAGGGCAGTAAAGACTGAAGCTAAGCCAGTTCTGGCACCTTCTCTTATGCCAGCCGCTGACTCAATGAAGGCACCACTGGTTGATGAGCCAATTAGAGCCGATAAGATACAAGAGCAAGCATCGACAATCATTGGCTTCTCGATGTCTGTCAAATTGCCGTCCTCATCCACCATGCCGCAATTAGCACCAACACCAACTATAGTGCTCAAGGTATCAAGAAAACTCATGAGAAATAGTGTTAGCAGTATCGGCAAGAAACTTAGTTTTAAAGTTGAAGCAATATCAAGTTTGAGAAATATTGGCGCTAAGCTCAGGTCGCCTTGAAATGGCATTGAGAAGACGGCTTTGGGGAGTTCGCCGACGTTGAAGGCAAAACCCAGTGCCGCTGTGGCGATTATGCCAATTAGAATGGCCCCTTTGGTTTTGCGGGCTAGCAATGTGGCAGTTAATACTGTGCCAATTATGGCTAAGATAACTTTGATATCGTGCAAATTACCTAGCTTGAGGGGTACAGGTGGTGCACCAAGGGTGATACCGTCTGCCGACAGCAATATTTTTGCTGGCATGCCTTGCACAGCGCTCTCAATTATTCCTGTTTCGTACAGTCCGATTAATGTCAAAAACAGTCCAATGCCAGCGGCGAAGCTGTGCTTCATGCTGTTCGAAATAGAATTGGCTAGCCAGGGTCTGATTTTTAGTAGTGACATTGACAGGAAGGCGAAGCCACTGACAAAGACCGCTCCAAGTCTTAGTTGCCAGCTGATACCTAGAGCGGCAAGGCCGAAGGCGATAAAAGCGTTTTCTCCCATATAGGGCGCTACTGCCAGCGGTCTATTGGCATATAGGCCCATGGCCAGACAGCCAAACACCGCAGTCAAAATCGTGGCAACTGTTGAAGGCCCTTGGGGTATACCGGCAAAGGCAAGAATGGCCGGATTGACCACAATGATATAAGCCATGGTCAAGAAAGTAGTGAGGCCGCCTAAGAATTCGCTGCGAACAGAAGAGTTGCGCTCACTAATTTTGAAATATTGATCTAGATAAGTTTGTTTGCTGTTGCCCAATCTACTTCGGCCTTGATTGCTGATTGAAGATTTGTGGCTGGTGCAAAACCAGTACTGGCAATTAAGCTATCTGTGGACAGTGTGGTTTCTGTGGCTAGCTTTTCTATCTGTTCTGGAGTGACATTGATTTTGCCAGGCATGAAGGCTTGAACCGCCTTTAAGCCCATTTTGAGCAAGCCTTCAGGAACGGAACTGAATTTTTTTGTGATGTTCATGGTGGCGGCAATGTTGTCGGCCAGGTCTTTCATTGAAACTGGTATAGGATTGGCCACATTGAATACGTGATAACCATTTGGTACTTTTTGCAAGCATAGATGCACGGCTGCTGCTAAGTCTTTTGAGTAGATCAAGCTCTTTTGCGTAGAACCGCTGCCGATATGAACATACTTTTCTTCTTTGATTTGACGAATGAGTGAAAGAAGGTTGCCGCGATCGCCTTCGCCAAAAACCATTGATGGTCTGAGAACGATAATACGTGGAATTTTCTGAGCTAGAGTTTGCAGATAATTTTCACTGGTCATCTTCGACACTGCATATGGTGTTTTTGCTGAATAAGGGCCAGCTTCGCTAATGTTTTTGAAAGGACCCTTGCCGTAGACAGCCGAGGTGCTGAGAAATACCAGAGTGTGCACGCCGTTAGCGACGCAGGCTTCCGCAAGTTGTTGGGTTGCTCTTACGTTTACAACTTCATACTCTTGATAAGAAGCAGCTTCTTGGTGCACTAGTCCGGCGGCATGTACAACAAATTCAATGTCTTTTGTCAGCGCGCGCATTTCTTGATCGCCAATGCGGGTGAAATCGGCTGCTTGTAAGTCAACTACAGTTAAATCGACGCCGTTAGCCATTTTAGAGCGGGCATCAAGTCTGTCGCGAACCTGTGCTCTCACTAAACACTGATTGCTTCCAACCAGTCTCGATATGATGGCGCGGCCGATCATCCCACTTCCACCAGTGACCAATATCTTTTTTAGGCCAGCCTTTTGAACCATGCTTCCTAGATACCTTTTTGTTAGCAACCAATATTTGTTAGCGACCAATAAGAGAGCTCAGCCCTTGATGACAAAGCTTGACATCGGGCTGCTAGATTGACAACGTTTACTGGCAACGCGCCCTTCCAGGTGGCAGCATACACCAGCAGATTGGCTACCTGCCAGTAGTTTTTCGCCAATAATTTGTTTCATCGCTCTGATCTGCGCCAGAGCCAGTCTATATCTTCATCAAAGATGAAGATGTCTTCATCGAAAACAAAAATTTTGTCACTTGGCTACCTGGTCCTATTGTCATTTAAATAGTCACCATCGGCCGGAATTTGCCAAAGGATTTTTTTAAGGTGTTGCTGATTTCGCCAACCGTGGCGTAGCATTCGACGGCATCACAAATGAGAGGAATAAGATTGTCCGATGAGTTGGCAGCCAGGTGCAATTTGGCCAGGGAGGCGTCGACTTTTTCTTGGTCCCGGCTGGCCCTTATTTCTTGAAGGGCAGTCACTTGGCGGCCTTCTAGCGCTGGGTCAATGCGCTGGACATTTATTTCCTCTTCTTCTTCATCTATAAATGAATTGACTCCTACAACCAATTTGGCCTTACGCTCTATGTCCTGATGGTCTTCGTAGGCCGAGTCTTGAATTTCTTTTTGAATGTAGCCACTTTCAACGGCTTTGATAGCGCCGCCCATTTCTTCGATGCGGCGCAAGTATTCCTCTACCTCTAATTCAATCTTGTTGGTGAGATTCTCAATGTAATAGGAGCCGCCCATGGGATCTGCCACATTGGTAATGCCGGTTTCAAAGGCAATAATTTGCTGGGTTCTCAGAGCTGTCAATGCCGAAGCTTCAGTGGGCAGAGCAATTGCTTCGTCTTTAGAATTTGTGTGCAGCGATTGGCAACCGCCTAGGGCCGCTGCCAGAGCTTCGAGGGTTGTGCGCACAATATTGTTATCTGGTTGTTGCAGGGTCAGGCTTGAGCCTGCTGTTTGCACATGGAAACGCAAAGTCTGAGACTTAGGGCTCTTGGCGCCAAATTGCTCTTTCATAATTTTGGCCCAGATGCGCCGAGCCGCTCGAAACTTGGCGATCTCCTCAAAGAAATTCATTTGGGCGACAAAGAAGAATGACAGCTGACCAGCGAAGCTATCGACTTCTAAGCCTGAAGATTGGGCTGCTCGCACGTACTCAATGGCATTGGCGAAAGTGAAAGCCAATTCTTGAACGGCTGTGGCTCCGGCTTCGCGAATGTGATAACCGGAAATCGAAATGGTATTCCATTTAGGCATATCACTAGCGCAGAACTGAAAGATGTTAGTGATTAAGCGCATCGAGCCCTTGGGCGGAAAAATATAAGTGTTGCGGGCTTCGTATTCTTTGAGAATGTCGTTCTGGATTGTCCCGGATAAATCAGCGGCACTAACTCCTTGCTTCATTCCCACAGCCCGATACATGGCTAGCAAAATGGCGCTAGTAGAGTTAATTGTCATAGAGGTAGAGACCTTGCCAAGATCAATTTGATCAAAAAGGCGTTCCATGTCCTTGAGGGTATCAATCGGCACTCCTGTGCGGCCAACTTCCCCTAAAGCCATGGGATCGTCTGAGTCGAGACCCATCTGTGTGGGCAGATCAAAAGCGACAGAAAGTCCGGTTTGGCCGTTACCTAAGAGATATCTAAATCTTTTATTTGTTTCTTCGGCATTACCGAAACCCGCATACTGACGCATTGTCCATTTGCGCGATCGGTACATATCTGGGTAGATTCCACGGGTGAAGGGGTAGGCTCCAGGCGCCCCGAGCTCCTTTTTCCAATCGAAATCTGATAGATCTTCTGGTTTGAAGCAGTCTTTGTTGTCTGTCATCGCCGTATAATTAAACCTATTCTTTCTCATACATATTGTAATGGAGGACTTCCTTGTGAAGTACTGCGAGAACATCCTGGAAACTATAGGCCAAACTCCTCTTGTTAAGCTTAACAAGGTCACTCTCGGCTTAAAGCCCACGATATTGGCCAAGCTTGAAGTTTTTAATCCAGGAGGATCAATCAAGGATAGACCCTCTTTGAAAATGATTGAGGAAGCCGAAAAGGCTGGCTTGCTCAAACCTGGCGGCACAATTATTGAGCCGACCTCGGGCAATACAGGCACCGGCCTGGCTCAAATTGCTGCAGTAAAAGGCTATAAGTGTATTCTGATATGTCCTGACAAGGTCGCGCCAGAGAAGATCAACTTACTTAAAGCCTATGGTGCTGAAGTCGTGATGGTTCCTTCTACTGTTTCGGCCAGCTCACCAGAGAGCTACTACTCTGTTGCCAATCGACTGACCATGGAAATTCCTGGTTCATTCCAGCCTAATCAGTTTGCTAATCCCAATAATCCGGACGCTCACTATGAGACTACTGGGCCGGAAATTTGGGAGCAGACCTCTGGCAAAATTACCTGCCTTGTTGCCGGTGCTGGAACTGGTGGCACCATTTCTGGTACTGCCAGATATTTGAAAGAAAAAAATCCCAATATCAAGATTATTGGTGCTGACCCTGAAGGCTCTATTTATTCTGGTGACACACCAGGCTCATATAAGGTTGAAGGTATTGGTGAAGACTTTATTCCTCGCAATGCTGATTTGAAAATAGTCGATCACTTTGAACGCGTCTCGGACAAAGAATCTTTCCTTATGGCTCGTCGCCTTGTCCGCGAAGAAGGTCTGTTAATCGGTGGCTCTTGTGGTACGGCGACAGTTGCAGCCTTGCGCGTGGCCGCTACCATGACTGAGAAGGATGTAATTGTGGTGATTCTGCCTGATGGTGGCAGGGGCTATTTGAGCAAAATTTATTCAGATGATTGGATGCGTGAGTACGGATACTTACAAGCTGAAGGTCTGAGCTTCTTTGCTAAAGATTTGTTGGCCGGCAAGACCGGCTCAGGCAAAGTGCCAGCAATGATTACAATCAAGCCCGATGATACGGTACAAATGGCTATCGAGATTATGCAAAAGTATGAGATCGATCAGCTTCCGGTGGTTACTGCCGCTGGTCAAAACGTTGGTCATATCAACGATTTGATCACGATGCAGATTGTCTATGAGCGCAAACATCCAGAAACAACTACGGTTTCATCGGTGATGGGACGCCCCTTCCCGCAGCTTGATGTGGATAGCGAAATTGATCGAGTCTATAAGCAATTCAAGCTCGGTAGCAACATGGTTATCCTCACTAAAGAAGGTAAGGCCTGCGCTGTCTTGACCAAGTTTGACATTGTTTCGCACTTGAAGGCATCAAGTCATGTTGATGCTCCTGAAGTCAAAGCAAAAGGCACTAAAATTTCTGTCTAAAAATAAAGATCAGAGGAGATTATCGATGAAGTTCTCGACCAAGGCTATTCACGCAGGCCAGGAGCCAGATCCAACCACTGGAGCCATTATTCCACCGGTTTATCAAACTTCGACTTATGTGCAAGAGGGCTTGAATCAGCACAAGGGCTTTGAGTATGCCCGCACCCAGAACCCGACAAGATTTGCCTTAGAAGAATGCTTGGCCGCTCTTGAAGGCGCCAAGTATGGACTTTGCTTTGGTTCTGGATTGGCCGCCGAAGGCAACATCATGAACCTGCTTTCTAGTGGTGATCATGTTATTTGCGGTGATGATGTTTATGGTGGCACCTATCGCTTGTTTGAGAAGGTGTGGAAGCGCTACGGTATTACTTTTACATATGTAGATGCCAGTGATGCTTCTAAGGTAAAAGCAGCAATACAACCAAATACCAAAATGATTTGGATTGAAACTCCAACAAACCCATTGCTCAGACTTTGCGATATTAAAGCCATTGCTGAAGTGGCCAAAGCCGGCAAGCAGATAACTGTTGTTGACAATACTTTTGCTAGTCCTTATCTGCAGAACCCTATCGCTTTGGGAGCTGATATTGTGGTGCATTCGGTCACCAAGTATATCGGTGGCCATAGTGATGTGATTGGTGGTGCTGTTCTCACATCACGTGATGATCTCTATGAAACTCTGAAATTCCACCAAAATGCAGTCGGTGCCGTGCCTGGTCCGTGGGATTGCTGGCTGGTTCTACGTGGTGTCAAAACCCTTGCTGTGCGCATGGAAGCTCACCAGAAAAACGCCATGACCATTGCTCAGTATCTTGAAAAACATCCAGCGGTTGAGAAGGTTATGTATCCTGGTTTGCCAAGCCATCCCCAGCATGCTCTTGCTAAAGCTCAAATGAATGGCTTTGGTGGCATGGTTTCCTTCGTGCTTAAAGGTGGCGAGGAAAGCGCTCGTCAATTCTTGGGTTCAACTAAACTGTTTTCCTTAGCCGAAAGTCTAGGTGGTGTCGAGTCGCTCGTTTGCCATCCAGTATCGATGACCCATGGCTCTATTCCTAAGGCCGAACGCGATGCCCGCGGCGTTGTTGATGCTCTAGTGAGATTGTCTGTCGGTATTGAAGATATTGACGATCTAGTTAAAGACCTTGAGGCTGGCTTAGCCAAAGTCACTGTTTTGGCTGGTTCTGCCAAGTAATAAATCGATTGATTGAGAAGAGGAGAAAGAAGACAATTCTTTCTCCTCTTTTTTTTTGATTTATTCAATATCGGGGTGATAATCGAGCTTTACTCTTTTGAGCACAGCGACCTCATCGCGCAGGGCTACTGCCTCTGCTTCTTTATGTGTTTGTGCCTTGTAGTCAGCCATGGCGTTTAGAGCTTCGGTCAAGAGTTTATAGGCGCGCACCGAGTTATTGTTATTTTTGTCGAGCTTTTTGTATTCATGGAGGATGCTCAGAGCCTTGCTCAGTTCTTTTTCGGCCTCGTCAAATTTGCTGCGGTCGCGGTCGAATTGGCCTAGTCTTAGCCAGGCTTCGCCTTCATCAATGTTGCTAGTTTGGGTTTTGCTGCGCTCATTGACCTTGATTTTTATCGCCAAGGCTTCTGCAAGAAGCGGCCGCACCTGGCTGACTTCGTCTTGTTGCCAGTGCGAGTAGGCTAGCTCAGTTTTTAGATCGGCTAGCTGCGGATCGTCGTCGCCAGCTAATTGGGAATAGAGATGAGCCGCCCTTGTTAGTAAATCTTCCTGGTCGTCGTAGGCCTGAACGGCCGCGAGCCGGCGCGATATGCCTATGAATGCTTCGATTTTGGTACCCATTTGCATGGCAAGTTCGTATACTGAAGTTTTGCTGCCGCCTTTTTTGCTTGCCAGGGTAGCTTCATAGAGAGCGGCGATTCTAGCTATTTCTATCCGGGCTAGTTCGCAATCTACAAGCGCTTGATTGCGATTTACTTGCCCTAAGCTGCGAAGAATCTGTTCTGTTTTCTTGGGCTGATTCATACTGCTGGCTAACTTTAGTTTGGCTCTTAGAACATTTACCTTGCGGCCAAAGTTGTCACCAAATTTGTCGGCTGCTTGTTCGGCATTGTCGTAGGCAATAAAGGCATCATTAAAGTTTTGCTGTTTGGCAAGTTTGTCACCGCGATCTACCCAGAACGTATAGACCCAGCGGTTTATTAGCGTGCCCCGGTCTGTTTCTGGACCCGGCCAGACAAAGATTACCCAGTAAGTGCTTGAGCCCAGGGCTAAAATAAAAATAGCTAGTGCCACTGCAATTGGTAGCAGCTTTTTCTTGTCGCTTGGTGTTAAATAAAGACCAGACTTGTCTGTAATTTCATCAGTTTTTTTTGTTGATGGGGCTGTTGTCGAACTGGCTGGAGCCGGGATAACTATTTGCGAGTCTGTGCCACCGACCGAGTGAGCTACAGGCACTTTTGGTAAGGGTTCGCCATAGATTTCTTGATAGAGTTCGGCCACGCTACTAAAGCGATCATCCGGTCTTTTGCAAAGGCATTTCATCACTGCATCTTCGAGCTGGTGTGAAACTTCAAGCTTTGGCGCCGCTTGTGAAAGAGTCAGAGGTACATCTTTTATATGCATGTGCATTGTTTCTAAAGCTGATTCGCCCACCAATGGCCGGCGGCCGCATAATGCCTCATACATCAAACAGCCCAGTGAGTAGATATCTGAGCGGGCATCTAGTGATTTGCCAGAACACTGCTCGGGGCTCATGTACAAGGGCGAACCGAATACTTCGCCTGTTCTCGTGAGGTTTTGGGCGGCGTTGCTCGAATCAGTAATTTTGGCGATACCAAAGTCGACCAGTTTGACTAAGACACTGCCATCGGTTTGTGGTATCAAAAATAAATTGCTTGGTTTGAGATCGCGGTGAATAACACCTTTTGAGTGAGCGTGATCAAGCCCAGCTAGGGCTTGTCTGAAGATTTCACGGGCCTGTGGTTCGGTTAAAAATACATCTCTTTCTAATACAGTAGAAAGATCTTCACCCTCAAGATAGTCCATGACCAAATAGGCCTTGCCATCATCTGTGATACCAAAGTCGTGCATGGCGACGACGTTGGGATGGGATAAATTGCTAGCGGCTTTAGCTTCGTATTGAAAGCGTTGAAACATCGACGAATCTGACAGTAGAAACGGATGCAGGAGCTTTACTGCGCAGATGCGCTCCATGTACTTGTGGCGAGCTTTGTAAATGACACTCATGCCACCAGCACCGAGCACTGAAAGAATCTCGTACTTGTCGGCAAAGACCGTGCCAACTAGTGCATCTTTGGCAAGGGGGGCAAGCTGGTTGTTATCCTCGGGGCAGACAACAACGTCATTGCTATATTCTTTTTTGCAAGTCGGGCAGACTTTGCTAAAACTTTCCATCGTGCTCTTTCTGAGTAGATCCTAAGATTACCCGATTTTGGCGCTCGCCATACTTTCAGAATATCCCATATTAGTTTTTCCGGATAAATGGCATCAGGGCCCCAATCAGGAAAATCGCCAGCCTGATTAGCTCTCCGCCTAAAGCATTGGGGTCGCCGCCTTCAGCTGGCGGCAAATTTGAGTATTGAATGGCGTTAAGAACCGTATCTCGACTAGGACCAATTGCTAGACCGACAATAAGAGCTAGTGCTGCCACCGTAGTTACTTTTGTGCCGAGCTTGTAGGAAGCGGCTTTGTGGAGCAACTTTCCTAAAAAAGCGGCTGCAAAAAACTGTATAACGTAGCCGTACATGCCCATAATCTCCAGGTGGGGCTGGATATATCCCCAGGCGATTCCGAGCAAGACGCTGGCGGCAGAAAGCTTTGCCAGAACTTTCGGGCTGATCAATAGCACATGTGAAGTAAAGCGGCTGGCGCACTTTTTGCAGCGGTTGCCTACGGCACACTGGACAAAGCATTTGGGGCAAACCTGGCCGTTGCAGTCAACGCACTTTAAGGCCGAGTCTCGGCAGGAGTGTGTTCCTTTGAGTTTTTGGAAGGCGGGATTTTCTGACATTGCCGAATTTCTGAAACAAATTCTAATTCTAAAGTAAAAGATTAAAAAAGATGCCTGTCAACTGGAGAATAATCCCTTGAAGCCGGTAATCTCTATTCAATGTTACTGAGTTAACTCAGCTAGTTCGGGTTTTAGGAGACAGCTGTGTCTGAAAGTGAAAAGGCAGCCTTGACCAAGAGTGTAAGTTTTCTTGGTATGGGCATCATGGGTGCAGCAATGGCTGCTAACCTTGCGCCCGTCCTTGCTCGTTATGGCGGCCGACTGAAGGTCTGGAATCGTTCTTCCGCTTCAGCGGGAGTGGCAATAGCTAAAGCTGCAGGGGCAGAAGTATTTGCCCACATGAAAGAGTGTTTGGCTGGTAGCGACATTGTTTTCAGCTGTCTTGGCGACGAGCGCGATGTCGAGTCTGTCTTGACTGGCCCGGGAGGGGTTTCTGAACTTGCCGCTCCAGGCTGCCTGGTCGTGGATTTCAGCACTATTGGGCCCAGGGCAGCTCGTCTCATTGAAAAATCACTGGCCAGTGCCAATATGAAATTTCTCGATGCCCCGGTTACTGGAGGTGATATTGGCGCTAAGCAAGGCACACTGACCATTATGGTCGGTGGCGATTTTGCCGCTTTTCAGCAAATAGAACCTTATCTTGAGACCATGGGCAAGACGATTCGCCACTGTGGCAAGTCTGGCAATGGTCAAGCCCTTAAGCTTGCTAATCAGACTCTCTGTGCTCTAAATCTAATCGGTGTTTGCGAGGCTATTTCGATGGCTGAAGAACTGGGCTTAGATAAGGCTCTGGTGGTTGACGTGCTGGAGAACGGCGCTGGTGGTTCCTGGTCTTTGAGCAATCTTGGGCGGCGGATATTGGCTAACGATCTGGCTCCAGGCTTTGCTACTAACCATATGCTTAAAGACTTGCGCTTGGCTTTTGAAAATCTCGACCCTGCCGGCCGCCTTCCCGGAACAAGACTTGCTTTTGAGCTTTTTGAAGAGGCTATGGCGGCAGCAGCAAAGGACTCTAAACAAGAATTCTCTAGCCAGGAAAAAGCCAGCCAAGCACTTGGTACCCAGGCCATGATCAAGGCCTACCAGGTTAAAGAAGCTGCTCCCGGTAGGGCTGGCGACCGCATTACCCTGGAATGGCAGCTTGACGCTGAGTAGTCGGTAGCGGGCGGCTATATCGGCTGGATATACCCCGTGTCGTTTTGAAAGAATTTAAGCAAAGAGCGCTACACAAGCCCTCTCTGGTGGAGTAGCATGGGCGATTACTGATGCAAAAACAAGTTATCGGATTTTGAAATATTAAGGAAGTAGGGGAACATAATGTCGCAAACAGCTACAGCTACAGAGAGAGAATCAGTTATGGACACTGCTTTATTAGACGAAGTTGTGCACTGGGTTAAGACTTTGACTGCGGTCGGTGTCTCTCCAGACTGCGCCGCTACACTAACCACCGAAATTCTCCTTGCCACCAGCGAATCAGCTGATGAGTTCGGTGAATATGGCGAAGACATGGAAGAATTCGACGAAGAATAATTGCTGACAGCTTTAGCTAATTCGAGTGAAACTGCAAAACTCCCCCCAAAGCCATGGGGGGAGTTTTTTGTATGAACGGGCAAATAGTTGGAAGCAAGATTCTCTAGCGGCCGGGGCTATTTGCCTTACTTCATGTTTACAAATTCAACGAAGAACGCCAGTGAGATGGCCGATAGTGATCGGCTTCTAGCGCTGACTGCTCCTGCGGCGGTCTTGCGTTATCGTCATGGTTTTACTGCTTTGGCCTTTCTTCTGGCACTCTCTCCTATTTGGTTCTTTTGGTCTATTTTTGCCGTTTTTACCTTGGCCGCTGAGGCCTTCGCTAATATCTCTGCTGGGGTAGCTGGGACGGAGGTTGGGATTGCCACAATACTGTTTTATTTGCTGCTAGTTGCTGTTGGCCTCCTGGCTGTCAATGTCTCTGCTGATACCAAGTTGATTGTTAATAAAGAGGGGCTGCGCCTGCCCTGGCAGTTTCTCTTCGATTCTAAATTTTGTCTATCGCGCCCCTGGTCGACCTTGGTTTCAGTCGAGTTTGTCTTCAACGAAGGC
>Ga0075444_10001270_pt1 | contig 15383 bp, 9 predicted proteins | sample CoawatmetaG01DNA_FD_76836 | JGI IMG/M metagenome (GOLD analysis project Ga0075444, IMG submission 76836) | Marine microbial communities from the West Antarctic Peninsula - Coastal water metaG017-DNA | ecosystem: Environmental > Aquatic > Marine > Coastal | place: Atlantic Ocean: West Antarctic... | reverse complement strand
ATAAATTTGCAGTATGACCATCATAAGTATCAAGACTACCGTTTCTTTGGAATCCAGCAAGAGTATTATTGTTACCGTGAATGTCTATAGTTGCTGTATGGTTTCCGCCCTCGTCGCCATCATTGTAAAATGTGGTACACGATATGTTGTGGCAGGCACCAAACCAAACTCCTTGACCATATCGAACTGTATTAGAATTTCCTTTGATATGAAATCCTATATCTGATTTGCCACAACTTGCGCCAATAGTACAATTTTGCTGAAAGAATAACTTATTACTATCGCCGTCTAAGTCTCCTGCGGATATACTACCCCAAGAATTAGTCCAGCCAATTTCGTTATTTTGTCCTGCTTGTAGTATTGATATTTCATTATTGTCACCATCTGTTTTGAAAAATACATCGTTGGTATTACCATCTTGATGTATTTTTAAAATATTATCATCATTATGTGTCAATCCCAATGTTATGTCGATGCTATTGTTAAAACCTTCTTGTCCTATGCCAATAATAACATCATCGCCTTTTTGATCTAACTGTACTTCGTTATCTGTGGCTGTTGCTGTTAGCGGTATTAATAAACACATACCCAGTATAATATATCCTAATACAAGTAAAGGAGTATCTTTTGGTTTCATGTCATTTAATCTTTTTTCTATATTCATACTATTCCTGTGTAATTGTTATAATTATGTTTTCGCAACTGCTTAAACATATAATACTGTCGCCTAAGTCTGAATCACGAACAGTTAATTGTGCCTGCGATCCTTTTGCTAGTTTAATGCTAATACTATTACTCGCCTGTCTAAGAAAAAATACTTTGCCATCAAAGTCTGGTATAATATTAAACTGGCTATCTGCGTTAAGACCATACGAGGCTCCAATAAGTTTATTACTTCCTGAACCAGAGTCGCCACCACTTTTTTCACCTAACGCATCTATTTCTCTTTCAATAACGTCTAGTAGATTTTTTAAGAAATCGACATCTAAAAAGTTAATGTCAAGTTCTGTAAATTCTAAATCTTCTGTGGTGTCTGCTAACACATCCTGCTCAATAGCATTAGCATCCAATCCATCAAAATCTAGTAGTCCGCCGTCACCTTTTAATTCCTGTACTTGTTCTTCTTTTGCTTCTGTAATCTGTTTTGGTTCACTTACAATAAACATATTATCTATCATGTTTAAGTCTAAGTCAACCAATGTAACAGGTTGTGTCGGACTTGTTTCAAATGTGCTTACCATTACTGCCTGGTAGGCTTCATCTAATATTACTGTACCGCCTTCATTAGTTACAGTTATACTGCCACTTGGCGCACAACCTTCTTCTAACTTAACAGTATCATTGCAGTCTTCGTCTGGTAATAATATTACTAAACTCCTGCCTAACTCGTCTACCGTGGTAGTAAAGTCTGTTCCCCTGATTCCTATACTCGCTGTAGGAGTCTGGATTGTTATATTCTCTTTAGGCACTAAGCCTAACCCACCTGTAGCAAACCTGGCTGTACCTTGTACAAAATTTAATGCCATTCTGCTCTTACTTGGGTCTGGGTCATAAACGTATTCGTCTATCTCCATATAAGTGTGTTCTGTTAGACTAACCTGAGTTTTGTCAAGAAACTCAATTTTTAGTCTTCCATTCTTAGTTTCAACTTCGTCAAAACTTTCTACTTCTGTTGTTAATTCCGCTGTTAATTCTTCGCCATCTAAACGAACTATACTGCCTGTGGTTCCGCTCTGTTCAACTATGCCGCCGATTGACTCAGCGGCACTTTCAAATGTTAAAAACAGTAACGCAACGGCTAGCCATTTAGTCTGTTTGCTTAATACTAACTGATGCATTTTCGCTATCCATGTCCGCATTGATGATGCCTTCACAAGTTGGTGAACACGTTGTTGTCATATTTTGCGTAAATTGAAAGTCTCCATTACTACCGTTTAACAATACTGTTAAACTATGACCGCTGTTTCCACTTTGTAAAGTAGCAAACTCATTGTTGCCACCAATAATTTCCATGTTCCAGGTTACGTTACTAGTATCTACCTTAATACCACTCATGGCAGATGTTCCAGTACCGGTACTTATAATACCGCCAACTGAGTTAGTTCCACTTGCTGATGCCCATACTTTAGAGTTTGTAAAACTACTCGTAAAGTTGTTGCTACTTCCTAATATATCTAGATCAAAGTTTAAACTTTCTGCTGTAGCATTTGCGCCTACATCTAAATCAAAAGTATTACTATCACCCTGAATATCTACTAACATATCAGTATAATCAGCACTATTACCTGCCGCACCTATTTGTATATCCCAGACGTTACTGTTACCTAATTGAAAGAAGTCCATAACACTTGATCCGTTTCCGTCAAATATTAAGTCTCCAAAGAATTTGTTACTGTTACCGTCTTGTATGATGTCTATAATTAAACTTCCACCTGTTACAACTAAGTCCGAACTAGCACTAGTGTCACCAGACACTTGGTTACCATATCCTGCTTGTAAGATTGTTAATACTAAGTTATCACCTTGCTGATCTAATAACACTTCGTTATCAGTAGCACTAAGGGATTGACTGCTTACTAACAAGCCTCCTATAGCGAAGACATTGACTGCGAATTTTCTAATAAAATTACTCGTCTTCATTTTCTATTTCTCCAAATTTGGTTTCACCTTTGAGAAGAATTTTCTTCCATAAAGGTTGCGATGCCGGGTCTGTATCAACGTTAACTTCCTCCGCGTCCGATAGTAGTTTACCTGTATTGAGTTTCACCCAGTATGCACGTTCTTGTTCTGCTACTACTTGCTCCCAATTTTCAGGATAGACTATTTTCCAGTATCCTCTTTCATCGCCTTGTTCTATTAAAGATAACACCGCGGCTTCGATCGCTGACCTAACCGAGAATGTTACACTTTCGTTCTGTGTCATTCCGCTTTCCAATTCAAGCAGTTTAGTATCCATATCTAAAAATCTAAATACATCTCCTGCTATTCCTGTACTAAGGATTGTTTTGTATGTTTGTACGTTTAATATCACTTCACCAGTCAACGTACTAACCGCTCTTAATGATATTGTCACACTATCTCTACGATATTGATTAGTTGTACCAATACCTAGATATCTTGCACCATTACCGCCAGTTTCTAAGTTAGTGTCATATCCTACAACACCGCCTTCTAAAATCATACCAGCAAATAACAATGGTTGAACTTGTTGAGAGGGTTTCTCCTCACTAGCATATTGTTCACGTGTACTACGAACTATCTGCCTTTCCCTCACTAAATTGTCTAATCCTAGTCCTCTTTCAACAACCCTAAACCATGTTCCGTTAGGATTATCTTGAGCACCTGCCGCCTTTAAGGCGTCGATTAATAAACTTTTTGGATCCTGTGTTACTGCTGTACTAAAACTAGCAACACCGTCCTGACTTTTTCGTTGACCTGTTTGGTCTGTAAATTGATAAACTGCTACCACTGGCATAGTTTTGCTTGGCGGCAAGTATCGTAATTTTCTAAATGTGGGTAATTCTATTTGTCTTGGTTCTTCAATGCATTCTAAGAAATCAGTCTCACAGGCGGTGTCTCCCGGTATAGAGATACTTGCACAGCCACTGAATAATAATGTTCCTGCGATTAACAGTAAACAATTTCTTAAGTCCATTATCCGCCTATGTTTCCTATTCCAATTGGAATTTCGATAGTTGTTATTGTGCCACTTGGGTCAACAATAGTCATTCTAATAATTGCTAATCCGTCGTCATTGACAGTTTTAATATATGTAACAGTATTACCTTCAATCTCAAAACTACCTGAATCTGAATTAGTACATGCTATAACAACTGCCGGGTCACAAAACATACTATCAACTAGGCCCTTAGAAATTTGTGAGTAAATTCTGCTCTCCAAATTTCTAATAAATTTGTTAATCGTGGAATTGTCATTTTCACGTTCTGCTCGTGCTAATGCTGATTCAATGTCTTCTTTTATTTTATCTCGTCTACTTTTCTCTTGGTTTTCAATAGTTAAATAATGTGCGCCTGTGCCCGAACCGTTGAAACTAGGAGACTTAAACCTAAATTTAATCTCGTCAGCGATCAGTGTTTGGCTTGCGAAAAACATTACCATTACTGCTATACCTAAATATGTTCCTGTAATTTTCATTATACTTCATCCTGTATTTTTTTAAGTGCGTCTTTTGCCTTCGCATCTTCCAGCACTTGTTGTCTTGCTTTATATTCTAAGACAACATTAACTTTTTGTTGTAGTCTTATCATGTCCTGATCCAGCATACGAGTCTTGTCTATAACTCTAATTAATGCTACATGCATTTCGCCTAATGCCGGGTCAATATGTTCACCAATAAAACGCCAAATAAAATATATAAAGTAACCTAAGCCTACTGCCATTACAACTGGAAATCCGTAATCGTTGATCAGTTGTGCTAGATCCATTAGTCTCTCCTTGCGTCGACTTTACCGTCTTCAACAAAGTTTTCTGCTCTTGCTATGCGTTCAATGTCTGGTCTTAGTTCTAAGGCACTACTAACAAGCAAATCAATTTTCATCATTTCATTGCTCATGGTACTTGCTCTTGATTCGAGCATTTTACAGAAGCCAGTTAACGTTTTAACTTGATCTACTATGCCCTCCATGATTTGTTTAATAACTAGAAATATGAAAAAGCCCATTACCATGCTTCCAGCGATGGGGGCTCCTACCTCGGCTATCAATTTAAAGATATCTTCCATATATCACACTCTGTTGTATGTTGCGTGTAAAGTGTGTCACTTGTTACTCTCTACATAGGTATTTATCAAAATCTGGCCAAAAAGAAAGGGCCTAATAAGACCCTTTCTAGTTGTAACGTATAATTACTTGATTACATTAAGTTAATCAGTCCTTCAATTACACTTTCGCCTTCACCGACTGATTCCATTGCTTTACCAAGGATTCTTCCTGCTTGTGCATCATTGTCTGCCTTAGCACGACCTTTAACACCGGAACTTACTAATAAGTCACCTTTGTTAACTGGTCCAACAACTTTAACTGGAACTCTTCCTGCTAATGCTATTGCTGGATGAGTTGCCTCATCGCCTGCTTCTGCGTTCATTAAGTGAGCTGGATTAGTTGATACTACTCCTGCTACTGCGTGACAATTTGTATCGCCACATGCTGTAACTTCTTTCTCACCGCCAAACATAACAACTGTACCTGGTTCTAATGATTCATCTGACTCATATCTTTCAGCCAAATCCGCATATTGAGCCGCTGTTGCTGTACCGTTAAAGGTAGTAGCATACATTGTACCAAATCTAACACTTGATGAACCGACACTATAAGTACCTGAAGGTCCAGTAGCAATGATATTTCTAGTAGTTATATCACCACTAAACGTACCACCTGGGAATGGGTTACCTGATGGTCCAGTTGGTCCAGTAGCACCAGTACTTCCGCCTGCTCCTGTTGCACCCTTCTGTCCTTGTCCACCCTGTGATCCAGTTGGTCCAGTAGCACCTGTGGCTCCCTGAGCTCCCTGAGCACCCTGTGGTCCAGTAGCACCAGTTCCACCAGTATTACCTGTAACACCGACTTCGCCTTTCTGTCCTTTGGCTCCTGCTGGTCCAGTTGCTCCTTGAGCACCTTGTGGTCCTTGAGCACCTATTTCACCTTTCTGTCCTTTGTCACCTTGTGGTCCTGCTGGGCCTGTTGGTCCATTTGGTCCTACTGCTCCAGTTGAGCCTGTAACACCAACTTCACCTTTAGTACCTTGAGGTCCAGTATCACCTGTTGCTCCTTTATCACCAGTAGCACCTTGTGGTCCTTGAGCACCTTGCGGTCCTTGAGCACCTTGAGGTCCAACTTCACCTTTAAGTCCTGTACTAGCACCAGTCCACGCACCTGCGTCACTGATTACTTCGCCAACACCTGTAATGTGATATCCAGTAGAATCTAATGGAGCATCTGCTAACCAATGGTCAGTCGACTCTTTCCATAAGAACTGCTTATTAGTACTGTCGCCCCTTTCAACTTCAAAACCAGCATCTTCTGATGGTGTTCCAGTTGTATCATTATTAAGAACAATAATGTTATCACCTGTTGAAACTGTTGTAGAGTTAACTGTAGTTGTTGTACCGTTTACTGTAAAGTTACCTGAAATAATAACATCATTACTGAATGTTTTAGCACCAGCAACTGTTTGTGTTCCACTTGTTCTTACAACTGTACTATCAACTGCAACTGCGTCTGCGGCTACGGAAATACCATCGCCTTGTCCGACTGCGACAACACCTGAACTATAAGTTAAACCAGCACCGCCATTTCCTGCTGATGTGGATAATGTTAATGTTCCTGCTCCGTCGTCATATGTTGCTGTAATACCGTCACCGTCTACTATTAATGCGTTAACTCTGTCGTCAACTCTTTCATCGGTGTAGTATTTGTTTGTGCCTTCACCTAAATTAGATGTAGTAAATGCTGTCATATCAACTGCTACGTCATCTGCGTTTACAGTAATACCTGTACCTGCTCCAACTGAGAACGTTCTATTAGTTGTGATGTCACCACCACCTGTTAGACCTGTTCCTGCTGATAGTGTTACTGCTGAATGATCAATGTGCTCATTAGCAACATAACCACTTAGATTATCAATAACAATTTCACCGTCTGTTGTAGTAATAGCACCTGTACTAGCATTATATGTAATACCTGTTCCACCACTTAAATGTGCTCTTGTTTCTGTAGCACTCGGTCCAGTAACTGTAAATACACCATTACTGCTGTTGTAAGCAAACGCACCATCACCACTAGCAAACGCGGCACTCACGGCGCCTCTTGCTCTTGCTGTTGTATGATACTGATTGTCGCCTTCAGCAATATCTGTAGTTGTTAATGATTCACTAATAACTAATGTACCTGCCGCATCGTTGTATGTAGCACTAATGTTACCACTACCATTTACCATTCCGCCAACTATATCTTGAACTGCTTCAGTACTAGTACCGATGCTGTCAACGTATGCCTTAGTAGCCGCGTCTTGAGCCGCTATAGGATCGTCTAGATTGTTAATGTTGTTACTGTTAGCATTAATGTTTGAACCAAATTTAACACCACCAGTTGATGATATTATTTTGCCTGTTGCTAAGACAACATCGGATTTCATCTGAATGTCGCCACCAGCAGTAAATTCAATATCACCTGTACCAGTAGTCACGGTATGAATGTTTTGGTTTTCGTCAGCACTAATTTGAATAGTACCTGAGTTATCTTCTAATACTTTTTGTCCGTTAACATATAAGGAACCCGGTCCAACGTATACGTCTTTCCAAACCTTAGATGGTGTACCTAATGAGAAAGTATTTGAAATCGTTGGCACTAAATTTCCTGCCATTGCTTCGTAATCGACATTTAGTGTTACGTCACCTGATGTGCCGCCTCCACTTAAACCAGAACCTGCTACAACACTTGAAATATCACCAGCATCATTTGTAAAACTAATTACACCTGTTCCTGCGTTGTATGATAAGTCGCCACCAGCACTAATTGAACTTCTTGCTCTTGCTGTTGTATGGTAAAGATTACTTGAACCTTCTGTTAATGTATCAGTGTCAGTAGCAATGTCTACATAAGCAGATCCATCGTTAGTGAACTGCCATTTATCAGTACTTTCTTTAAACTGTATTTTAACGTTTGTTGATGTTCCTCTTTCGATTTCAATACCGCCGTCTTGCGATGGAGTACCTGCTTCGTTGTTGTTTAGAACAATCATGTTATCATCAACTGTTAAAGTTTCTGTGTTAACACTTGTTGTTGTGCCGTTTACTACTAAGTCACCGTCTACAGTTACATCAGCAAAAGTAACATCACTTGTTGTTTCTACTGCCTGTCCGATGGATATTGCTCCACCACTAAATCCAACACCAGTACCAGCACTTAGTTGTCCTCTTACATCAGCGGCACTTGGCCCTGTGTAAGTAATCACACCAGTTGAACTGTTGTATGCGGCTGAACCTAATCCACCTGCGTCAGTAACGCTGATAGCACCCTGAGCTCTACTTGTTGTAAAGTATTGGTTGCTTGAACCTTCGCTTACACCATCAGTGTTACCCTGTGTAAATGTTAATACACCAGTACTGCTGTTATATGCTAATTCTGTGGATGTTTCACTGATACTTGCTCTTGCTCTTGCGTCAGTGTAGTAAAGTTTACTTGATCCTTCTGCTAAGTCGTCTGTATCAAACGCACCTATGTTAACTGCTACGTCATTAGCATTAACAGTAATACCTGTTCCTGCTATAACGTTTAGTGTTAGTTCACCTGTTGAACCGCCACCTGTTAAACCTGCTCCAGCAGTAACGCCTGTTACATCACCTGCTAGGGATGATAACACACCGTTTGATGCTGTTAAATTTGTTCCTGCTATAGCAGTTACGAAATCTGCTATGCTTTCTTTCTTACTTCCATTGTCCGTGCCGTCAATTACTGCGATGCTATCTGCACTCACATCAACTACTGCCGCTGTTAATTCGTTTAAGTCTACTGCTAGTGTTACGTCACCTGACGTGCCACCACCTGATAAACCATCTCCTGCTACAACACTTGAAATGTCACCGGCCGATGTAGTATTAGTAACAGTTAATGTGCCTGCGGCATCATCATATGTTAAACTAATTCCAGCACCTGCTGTAAGTAAACTCGAGACTGCGTCTTCGATGTTTTCTTGAGTGTTTATTTCAGAGTGTTTTGCTAATCTATGACCACCAGCCGTGCTACCGTCGTGAACTCGGATGGTGTTATTGGTAGTATCGATCGTGATTTCACCAACTAGACCTGTAAAAGAATTATGCTCTGTGGACGTACCTCTTCTTCTTTGAATTGCGTATGCCATTATTATATTCTCCTAAATATTTTTTTTAACGTTAATTATATTGGTTGCTGAATTGTTGTTTGCGTGTGTGCAACCGAGAATGTTTTGACTGCTTTTTACGATGTATGCCCGAAATACATCAGCATGCCAATTGGGGCAAGTATATGTATTTATCGGAAAGTTTGATTTTTATTAGATAACGACTTCAATAATGCCATGGGCACTATCTGTTTTATTTTCTAAGGCTTTACCAACTATTTGCGAAGCACTAACTGTATGTGGACTAGGACTTGCCATTGCGTGTCCTGGTATATCACTGGCAATTAACACATCGCCTTTTTGTACAGTACCAATTACTTTACATGGAACTCTGCCACGTAATGCTACTGCTACAGTATTTGTTGTTTTTAGTTTAGAATTCATTAAGTATGCTGGGTTTGTACTAACTATACCAGCAATCTTTGTACTGTTTGCGTCTGTAGTTGTTGTAACCTCGTTGTTGCCGCCAAATTCTAGTAATGTGCCTGCTTCGTATTCAGCATCTGCTTCATAGTTTTCAGCCAAATCCGCATATTGAGCCGATGTTGCTGTTCCATTAAATTCAGTAGCAGTTAGGATATCACCGTCTGGGTTAAAGAACAGTCCACTATGTTTAGATACTTGCGTACTAGTTGTATTACCATTTGTACTGTCACCTAATAATACCCTTAAATTTTGGTTAACATCGCCGATAGCATTAATATTTACTTTACCTGGTACTACACCTGACACTTTTTCAGCATGTACTTCTTTATACTCAACACTACTAGTACCTATATCGTATGTTCCTGAAGGTCCAGTTGCTATAATATTTTGTGTTGTTATATCACCACTAAATGTACCACCTGGGAATGGATTACCAGTTGGTCCAGTAGCACCTGTGGATCCCTTATCACCGGATGGTCCTGCTACAGTACTGTTTTCACCTTTCTGACCTTTAGATCCATTGCTACCATCATCACCTTGTGGTCCAATATTACCTTGCGGTCCTTGTAACCCTTGGGCTCCTTGAGCTCCCTTGTCACCTGTGACACCAACTTCACCTTTATTACCCTGAGCACCTGCTGTACCTTGAAATCCTTGAGCACCTTGAGCTCCCTTATCACCTGTAGTACCTGCTGTACCTTGAGCTCCTTGAGCTCCTGTGACGCCTTTCTGTCCTTGAGGTCCGACTGGTCCAACATTTCCTTGTGGTCCTTGTGGTCCTGTTGCCCCTGCTGGTCCTGTTGCCCCAACTTCGCCTTTATTACCTACGTTGCCTTGTGGTCCTTGAGCACCTGTTGGTCCAACTTCACCTTTATTACCTACGTTGCCTTGTGGTCCTTGAGCACCCGTGGCTCCTTTATCGCCAGTAGTACCTTGAGCACCGGTGGCTCCTTGAGCTCCTTTATCACCTGTTGTTCCTTGTGGTCCTGTTGGTCCTTGTGGGCCTAATGGTCCTTGAGCACCTGTGGCTCCTTTATCACCAGTAGTACCTTGAGCTCCTTGAGCTCCCTTATCACCTTGTGGGCCGCTATCTTTTGCTACCCAATCATAGTCTGAACCATTGTAACTTAATACTTCGCCTGTTGCGGCTGATGATCTGTTTATCTGCGTATCTACTCTGGCATCTGTGTAATATAAATTTGTGCCTTCTGATAAATCTGTTGTACTTCTTGTACTTAATGCTGTTGCTTGTAGTTTACCACTTGCGTCAAACAATACTGCTGAACTTGGTCCTACAATACTGTCAGTGAATGTAGTACTAGCACTAAATGTCTTAGCACCGGCAACTGTTTGTGTTCCACTTGTTCTTACAACTGTACTATCAACTGCCAATGTTGCTTCACCGCTTGTTGCTCCACCACTTAAACCATCGCCTGCTACAACACTTGTAACATCGCCTGCTTCAGTTAATGATAAAATACCTGTAGCATTATCGTATGCTAATGCTGTACCACTAACACTAATAGCCGCTCTGGCTCTTGCTGTTGTATGGTATAAATTTGTTCCTTCTGTTACGTTTGATGTGGTTCCGTTCCAACTAATAGCACCTGTGCCACTGTTGTATGTTACGCCACCACTCGCACTTAACGATGCTCTTGCTCTAGCATCTGTATAATATAAATTTGACGAGCCTTCTGTTACTACGTCTGTGTCACCTGTAAAGGAAACAGTTACTATGTCACTTGCTTCTGCTATGCCTAACCCTGTACCTACTGCTAAATTTCGTGATACATGTAAGTTACCAGTTTTCTTCATTAAGTTTTTGCGTGTAGATGTTTCTACACCGCTTGATGCGTTTGTTAATGAGAATGGATCTACTGCTGATAGTGTTACTAGACTACCTTGAGCAATACCTTTAATGTTATTTCCATCATAAAATATCATACCGTCTAATGTACCGGCCGCTCTTGCTGTTGCTATAGCGCCACTGCTTTGTGCTGGATCTATTTGTGCTAAACTGACATTGGACGAATCCAATAGTCTTAAATTTTGTATAGTTGTTAAACCATTTTTTGTCATCTCTAAAACAGGACTTGATGTAACACCTCTGGCATTTACAAATTGTACTGATGAATTTGCCTGTGCTGAATCCAAGTTATACTGGAACTGTAATGCTCCACCACTGTATGCTTTTAATGTGCTGTCGTTACCTAAAATCTGTGTAGCACTTGTTGTGTGGAATGCGTTATTGCTTATCTCTGTCGCATCGTAGAATCCTATTTGTGCTCCACCTACTGTTACGGCATTACTGAATAAGTTAATATCTGTATTCTTAATGTTTAAGCCACCTGTGGTAGTTGCCGATGCTGTTGGTGTTATGTTCGCATAGTTAAAGTTAACTGTAGTAATATCTGCTTGGTTACTGTGTATGTTATTAATCTTTTTAGTCGAACTACCTAGGCTACCTTCATTGGTAACTTTTGGTACAATATCATTGCCCAATTCCCATTGATTAGTAGACACCGCACCGCTAAATGTTGTTGCTGTAATTGTGCCTGCGGCAAAGTTACCCGAACCGTCCCTGGCTACAACTTTACTTGCTGTATTTGTTGTTGTGGCATCTACGGCTATATCGTCTACGTTAGCAATTATGTAATTACCTGCGCCAATAGTAAATGTTCTGTTAGCAGTTAAATTTCCGCCACCTGTTAAGCCTACGCCTGCTATTAAATCAATTGCCTTTAAGTTTGTAATGTCGCCTGTGTTATTTGTTACGGCAGTACCTAAACTAGCATCGTCATTTAATGCCGCGGCTAATTCATTTAGTGTATTTAATGTACCTGGTGCTCCGTCTATTAAACTTGTAATTGCTGTTTCTACATAGGCTGTAGAGGCCGCTTTAGTTGAGTTATCACCAGCAACATAGTTGCCACCTGATGAACTAGGCATTGTTACTGCCGGTAGTACAACACTTGTACTAAACGTTTTAGCACCTGCTATACTTTGTGTACCAGTTGTTCTTATAACTGTACTGTCAACGTCTACAACACCACTAGCAAAGTCTATTCCGTCTCCGCCAGTTACATGGGCTCTTACTTCACTGGCACTTGGGCCTGTGTAAGTAATTACACCAGTTGTACTATTGTATGCTAATGATCCGTCTCCGCCTGCGTCAGTAACACTTATCAATGCTCTTGCTTCGGCATCAAAGTCTGTAACTTGCGTATGCGGTATTGCTATGATTACATCTGCCGCCGTTGTTAATTGTCCTTGTGCGTTTACAGTAAACGTTGGTACTGCCGAAACACTACCATAGGCCGAGGCTGTAACGCCTGAATTTGTAATACTAAATGCGCCACTGCTATATGTAAGTCCTGTGCCGGCACTTAGATGTGCTCGTATTTCACTAGCACTTGCGCCTACTGATGTTATTACACCAGTGCCGCTGTTATATGATAATGACCCATCGCCACTATGTGTAGCACTAATGCTAAGTCTTGCTCTAGCATCTGTATAATATAAATTTGAACCTTCTGTTAGATCTGCTGTAGTTGAACTACTTTCGTCTATTAACTTAATCCAGTTGCCACCATGAGCAAAGTATCCTTTTGCTGTGCCATGTACATGAGCAAACATTCCGTGGTATGTTGCCGCACTTGGTAAATCTCCTTCTGCGGCATACATGTTACCAAATAAAACTTTGTTTCCTGCCATGTCAAGATCAGCACCTGTTATCTCTGTTCTTGCTCTTGCGTTAGTATAATATAAATTAGTGCCTTCTGATAAATCTGTTGTAGACTTAGTTCCTAATCTAGTATCAAATCTTGCGGTAGTATAATATAAATTAGTACCTTCTGATAAGTTGCTTGTAGATAATCCGCTTATTGAACTAGCAGTTACACTACCTGAAATACCACCTACAAATGTGTGGTTAGTTCCGTCCCAACTTATTGTACCGTCTGACAGACCTGATGCTCTAAATTTTAGTGTTGAAGTAGTAGTACCCTGGTCTGCGTTAATAATAATCTGATCATCGTTTACTCGCAGTTCATTGGTACTGGATATAACAGTATCACCTGTTTGGTTAATTGTTGTACCAGTTAGGTCAATGTTGCCTTGGGATCTGATTATATGTTTTTTATCTGCCATTTGTACTCCACACTATAGATAGGTTGCTTTAACATATTTATCAAATTCGCCAAATAATAGTGAAGTCAAAAAAAAGCACCTCCCGAAGGAAGTGCTTTAGTCTGTTTCTTGTAAGTAAAACTTACTTGAATGAAACGTTGCTTAGAGCAATTTCACCTAAGTAGTCAGCCGCGTTACCTAAAGAACTTGCTGTATTAGTAAGTTCGATGTAACCGTATCTTGTCATGAAAGATACAACTGGTTCAAAAGTGCTAGGGTCCATTACTGGTCCTGTGCTCATCAACGGAATGTAAGGACAGTAGAATGCCGGCGCATCAGTTTCTGATGATCCTTTATATCCTACTAGTACTGATGTTCCGTCAGCCGCGTAATTGTCAACAAATACTTTAACAGTACCGTTTAAAGTTCCAACAAACTTAGAGTTTACTGGTGCTTCAAAAGGACCTTCTGTACTTCTAACAAAAGTCGAAGTAGTCGCTGATTGTAATATTGTTAAAGCCTGTGGGCTTACAACAACATAGTTACCTGCGCCACGTCTTGTTCTTGCGGCAATTAAGTTTGCAACTCTATTAATTAGAATTGCTAAGATTGCATGTCTTTCACCGATATACGTTTGTGTACCTGTGATTCCACTGTTAAAATCTAAAGTGTCAACAGTTGGAGCAAGTGCTCTCAATTTTGCTAACATTTCTTGGTCGATTTCAACCGCAATTTCTTGTGCTAGAGCCTGCATAATTTCTGCCTCTACGTCAACACCGTGCATTGCGTTTGCGTCTTGTGCACTCTCAAAAGTCCATCTTGCTGATAGACGTCTTGATTTTGCTTCAACTGTTTGCTTCAAGATTTGGATAGACATTTTGCTACCTGCAGTTCCTTCACTTGCCGCAGTCGCGTCAGGAGTTCCTGAGTACGCTGTTGCTAATGCGAAAGGACTAAGTGCTTCTTGTCCAGCCACTGCTGAGTCTTTAGACTCTGCATATCTTACTCTTAATGTATGGATCTGTCCTACAGGTCCACTCATTGGTTGCACACCAAGTAATTCGTTGGCGATCAATGAAGGCATAACCCTTCTAATAAGAGGTAACATTACTTTGTTTAAAGAAGCGATGTTTCCACTCATTGTTGAACCTGCTGAAGCGGCTTCTTGTAATTGAACTTTAGCGTTCTCAAGAATTACGTCCATAGTGCTCTTTTTTGATCCGTTTAGGCCTTCTAATAAGGCGTCTTTGGTTGCAGACCAATTTGATTCAAATAATGCTTCTGCCATTATATTCTCCTATTATTTAAGTCCGGCTAGTTTTCGTAACTCATCAATCTCAATGACTGATTGGTCGACGGTTTCTTCATTGGTGGAGCCGGTCTGCCCGTCCAACGATCTTTTACCAGTGTGTTCTGATATCACTGATTCCTTGATAATTGCTTTCTTTGATCTAACAGAAACTTCTTCGTTTATTACACTTGGAAGGTACTTGTTGAATGATTCTTCAAGTCTATCTGTTTTCACTGTTTCTAGCAATTCTGTCATTAATTCTTTCTTGTCCTTGCTTAAAGGTGCAAGTAAGCCTGTCATGACGTTATTTCTGTTTGCTCTATCCTCTGATATTTTGAGTTTAGATTCAACTAAATTTTTCTGTTCTGCCATTCCCTCTGCTACGACTTTAGCATCTGTAACTTCAGTTTTAAGTGTAGTTAGTTCTGCTTTAAGTTTTCTCACTTCAGTATTTTCATTTAAATACGAAGTTCCATACTCACTTGCCATTGCTTCGAAAATTCTTCTGCCGAATTCGTTTTCACGAGCTTTCGTGATATCTTCTTTAAACTGAGAAACTTCGTTTTTCAGTGCTGAAGAAATGGTTTGTTCAACCTTATCTGCCGCTCTTCGAATAAATTCTTTTTTAGCATCTGCTAATTGT
>Ga0075444_10001269_pt1 | contig 15408 bp, 13 predicted proteins | sample CoawatmetaG01DNA_FD_76836 | JGI IMG/M metagenome (GOLD analysis project Ga0075444, IMG submission 76836) | Marine microbial communities from the West Antarctic Peninsula - Coastal water metaG017-DNA | ecosystem: Environmental > Aquatic > Marine > Coastal | place: Atlantic Ocean: West Antarctic... | reverse complement strand
TTGACTAGCTCTTTGAGGTTTTCAGTGTTGCTATCAGCAACCACTACTTTTTCTACTTTAGAGCCGCGAATTAAGTCATAAGCTACGGCATAGCCCATCTTTCCGGCACCGAGAACGAGAAATTTCACAATATACCTCTATCTACCTGCATATCCAAGAATCATAAATAATACTACCTAATAGGTAGAGCGACGCTTACCGCCATCCACACAAATTGTCGAACCAGTTATGTAAGCAGCTTGAAGCGAAGCAAGGAAAGCCACCACAGAGGCGAACTCTTCCGGAGTACCAAGCCGACCAGCCGGAATACTGGCCAAATACTCACGGTTATAATCTTCTTCACTCTGACCACTTTTTGCCATTCGGGCAGCCATTAAATCAGTGAGTCTATCTGTGGCAATGGCACCCGGTGCCACACAGTTAACGGTGATATTGTGTGCCGCCACCTCGCTGGCCAAACCCTTGAGCATAGCTGTCACAGCGGCTCTGAGTGAATTGGAAATTGCCAGTCCGTGAATAGGCTCCATCACAGACAGAGAGGTAACACAAAGAACTCGGCCAAAATTGCGCTCTTTCATACCAGGCAAAAAGGCACAATTAAGTTCAGCCACCGATTGAAACAGCTGTTCAAATCCGGCCTGCCAATCAGCGGCTGAAGTCTGGGCAGTATCGGTAGGCTTAGGACCGCCGACATTATGCACGAGAATATCGAGACCAGAGTCTTTAAAGGTCTTCTCGACAAAAGCAATTAGTTCTTTGCGGCTATTGCCCTGGCTAAGGTCAGCACTAAAAATATGAAGCGGTGCATTTTTACGCCATAGTCCAGCTGCTAGGGCCTCCAGGTTTGCTTGATCGCGCGATGCCGCAATCACTTCCACACCTTCGGCACTAAGGGCCTGGACAATGGCCCGGCCAATGCCCTTAGAAGCTCCTGTAACGAGAGCCTTTTTACCGCGAATACCTAAATCCATAGTCTTCGGTCCTTCTAAATTAAGTTCGGTAATTCTACATTCTGTATTTGTAAGAAATAGTCTTAGCTTCGGAGAAGAACTCAAGGCTATAGCGTCCGCCTTCGCGACCCATGCCTGAAGACTTTTGGCCACCAAAAGGAGTTCTCAAATCGCGAGCGAACCAGGTATTGATCCAAATCAAACCAGCTCTAATTTGAGTACTGGCTCGGTGTAAGCGATCGATGTCCTGGCTCCATACCGAGGCAGAAAGACCATAGGGAGTGGAATTAGCTAGGGCAATTGCTTCTTCTTCACTATCAAAAGGCAAAATCGGCAAGGCTGGACCGAATATTTCTTCTTGCAAGAAACGAGACTCGATTTCTAAACCGGTGAATACAGCTGGACTCAAGAAATTACCATCACCAAGAGCAGTGAGGCGCTCACCACCACAGAGTAGATGACCTTCTTTTTTACCAATAGCTAAATAAGACTGCACTTTCTCCATGTGCTCACGGGCAATTAGCGCTCCCATCTCGGTTTCCTTATCGAGAGGATCGCCAACTTTTATTTTGCGCACCCGTTCAACAATCTTCTCAACTACTTCTTCGTATACTTTACGCTCAACAAATAATCTTGAGCCAGCTAAACAAATTTGGCCTTGATTGCGGAAAGCGGCCCTGACAGCAGTGGGAATGGCTTCATTTAAGTCAGCGTCAGCAAAAATGATGTTGGCACCTTTGCCACCCAGCTCGAAGGAGAGCTTCTTCATCGTGGCACTAGCAGCCTGCATAATCGCTCGGCCAGTAGAAGTCTCGCCAGTAAAAGAAATTGATCGCACATCGGGGTGGCGAGTGAGAGCTTCACCAGCACCGCCAGCACCAAAGCCCTGGACGATATTCAAAACGCCATCTGGTAGCCCTGCAAGCACAGCCACCTGGGCTAACAAATAAGCTGTGTAAGGCGTCCATTCTGCGGGCTTCAGTACAATGGTATTACCCATAGCTAGAGCTGGCGCAATTTTCCAGGTAGCTAGATAAAGAGGAAGATTCCAGGGAGTAATTAGACCGCAGACTCCTAGCGGCTCGCGCACGGCAATATGTCTTTCATTTTCGGCAGTAGAAAAAGCTTCTTCGACATAGCTCGGGGCAAAATCAGCAAAGAACTGAAAATTGAAAGCCGAACGAGGAATATCACCATCAAAGCTCTCGCTAATGGGTTTGCCACTATCTATACTCTCGGCAATGGCAAATTCTTCACGTCTGGCTAAAATCAAATCAGCAATCTTGCGTAGAACATTGCAGCGCTCACGCACCGACATCCGCGGCCAGGGGCCTTTCTCAAAGGCGTGACGGGCAGCTTTCACAGCAGCATCGATATCATCAGCGGTACCAAGGGCAACAGTGGCATGAGCCTTACCCGTGGCTGGGTTAATCGATTCGAAAGTCTCCTTGCCAGAACCAGCCTTAAATTTCCCTCCGATGAAGTGCTCGATCTTTTTCAGATCGAGATTGAGAGAGCTGGCAACTGTAGCGTTAGACATTTTCTACTCCTTACCTCTTTGTTAATCGGCAAAAGCCGCTATTGCTTTGATTTCAATGTAGTTGCGCCCTGGTAGCTTAGCCACCTGCACAGTGGTTCGTGCTGGTGGATTTTCCATAGAGAAATAACGACTGTAGACACCATTGTATTTTTGGAAGTCGTTCATGTCGGCAAGAAAGACAGTTATGTCGACAACATTTTCAAAGCCGAGATTAGCGGCAGTTAAAACAGCCCTGAGGTTTTCAAGAACACCTTTTGTTTGCTCTTCAATATCGTAAGCAACCACCGCCCCGTTGGCGTCAAGAGTTAGCCCAGCTTCAATGCCGCTCTTTGGATCACGGCAGCCCTGACCAGAAATGAAGAGCAAATTGCCAACCTTTAGTGCATGGGAGTATGAACCCAAAGGGCTTGGTGAGGCTTGACCTGGATTAATTGCCGTTTTAAACGAAACTGCCATGTTATTCCCTATGCTAAAGCATTGGTTTTACACCATGAAATAGAAGTCGAGGCCGCTTTGAGCGAATTTATTAAGGTAAGAGTTTGTCCCTAGAAGAATAAGCAACTTACTGAGAAGATTACTAGACAAATTTATTGGCTGATAAAAGTTACTAACCAAAATGCAGACAAACTATATGCCATCCCAGTTGACAACGCCGAGCGACAGCACACTGCCCTGGCAGCCACTTTTCACCATCGAGCGCAGCGGCAGAAAAGAAGTGACGGTCTACGGCATTATTAGCCTGGTCGAAGGCGTTCAATCTAAGAGCGATCAACTGCAGTCTATTGCTACTGTCAAACCACTAGTGCAATTAGGTGATATCAACTATCAACTGTGGAGTCGCTCACTACTCAAGCCATGGCAACTAATACAGCATTTGCCGATCTTAAAGAGACACTTTCCTCAACTCAAACCTGAACATCTGGCTTTGTTCATGGCATCCCATAGCGCCGAACCCAGACACCTTGAATTGCTTGAAGAAATTATCGCCATCACTGGCGCCAGCGAAGATGGACTTAAGTGCCCACCAGCTGTGCCAATTTCAAGCGAGACAAAAGAGCAAATTGGTGAAGGCGAAGAAAAAGCGAGAAGGCGTTTCCACAATTGCAGTGGTAAACATATCGGTTATCTCTCTGCCATCAAAGCTTCCGCTGGGGACCCGGATAAATATTTACTGGCCGACCAACCACAGCATGTGCGCCTGAGGAAAGTTTTGTCAGCGCTGATAAAGCGCAGTGAAGAGTCATTATTGAGCACCACAGATGGTTGCCAGCTACCAAACTATGCTCTCTCAGCCTATGAGATGTCTTACCTCTACCAGAGCCTATTGAGCAATACAGCAGTGGCATTCGAAGATGATCAGATTGCTCAATGTGCGCCCTATTATCATGAGCTAGGTCAATTGATGCTAGCTCACCCGCGAGCCATATCAGGGGCAGGCCGGGTTGATTTTAGACTGATCACCCAAGACCTTTTTGGTGTCTGTGAAGCGCCAATCATAGCCAAAGAGGGGGCCGATGGCTTGCTCGGAGTGGGTATCGGCAGTTGCTCTAAATATCCCCAGGGACTAGGCCTCTGCATCAAGCTTTCAAGCGGTTTTGACAATCGCCACATGGAGCTAATTCTCAGAGAAGTGCTGAAAAAACTAAAATTGATCGGACCACGCCCAGAAAAACGCAAAACTCCAAGAGACATAAAGACCGATCACATCAAAACTTATTTCCATTTTGACGTTGCCGGCAATATCTAATTTATGAACTTCTCCTTCGAAAAAATTATCGACATCTCCCAACCGGTAGACGAAAAATCTGCCTGTTTCCCTGGCGATACGCCGTTTTCGCGCAAGGTTACTCTCAGCTATGAAAGTAGCAAAATTATCAATTTAACGGCACTGACTATGAGTCCGCATGTCGGCACCCATGCCGACGCACCGGTGCACATAAAAGGCTCACTAAGCCCAGGCAGTACTGCTGACAGCAGCAACGACACTACTGCTGGTGCCATGAGCTTAACTGCTTTTATTGGCCCGGTGGCCGTAATTGACTTAGCCCCGAGCAAAGCTGGCATCGCCGCTTCAATGGTGAAAGAGAAGCTCAAGGCTGTCAGTGAACGGGTCAAGCGCGTATTATTTAAGACCGCTGACACCATCAATTTTGAAGTTTTTGAAGAAGATTATAGCTATATCGAAAGCGATACAGCAGAGCTATTGGGCCAACTCGGTTTTGTCTTAGTTGGCCTCGACACACCATCGGTTGACCACATCAGATCAAAAGAATTGTCTACCCACAACGTTTTAGATCGCCACGGCCTGGTCTGGCTAGAAAATCTGGATCTTCGAGCCGTTGAAGAAGGCGAGTATTTCTTAGTGGCATTGCCACTAAAGTTTATGGATTTAGAAGCCAGTCCAGTGCGCGCAGTTCTGCTTAAATAGGAGCATAAAATGTTTGGCAAAAGCTGCTCAATAATAGGCGCTGTCCACATTCATGCTCTTCCGGGAGCAGCAGGCTACATGGGCAACATGGCAGAGATTATAGAGCGCGCCTTGAGCGACGCCATAACCTACCAAAAGGCTGGCGTAGACGCACTTGTGATTGAAAATATGCATGATGTGCCTTATTTAAAAGGTTATGTTGAAGCCGAGACCATCGCTGCTATGGCTGTAGTAGCTAGTGCCATCAAGCGAGAGTGCCACATGCCTATTGGTGTGCAGATATTGGCCGGAGCAAACATAGAAGCACTGGCAGTAGCCCACACTAGTGACCTTGATTTTGTACGAGTAGAAGGATTTGTCTTTGCCCACATAGGTGATGAAGGTATTCACGAAGCCAGCGCCGCTCAAATACTGAGAAAGCGAGCAGCAATCAAGGCCGAAAAAGTGAAGATATTTGCCGACATCAAAAAGAAACATTCCTCCCACGCCATTACCGAAGACATCAGCCTGATAGAAACAGCAACAACAGCTGAATTTTTCAAAGCCGATGGTGTTATTGTCACCGGCATGCGAACCGGAGATGCGCCGCCACCAAGCGCTGTGGGCGAAGTAAAGGCGGCGGTCAAAATTCCTGTACTAGTAGGCTCAGGAGTTACACCAGACAACATCGCCGCCTTCGCCCAATATGCCGATGCCGTTATTTTCGGAACCTACGCAAAGTTTGATGGCAATTGGATCAACGACGTTGATAGCGAAAGAGTAAAGAGACTGGTAGCGGCCGCTCATAATCACTAGAAAACAAGCTAGAAGCTCTTGCTCTTTGCCAAATCTTTAAAGGGATCAAAAGCAGGGCCCTTGGCTGGCTTTGCCACATGCGGAGTAGGTGCGGCCGCAGTTTCAACTCGCGGTTTGCGTACCTTCTTCACTTTCGGCAGACTAACTGTCTTCGGGCGTTCAATAGGTTGTGGCTGAGCATCTACAGGCGGATGCTTGCTTACGCTAGCAGTAGTAGCACTACCCACGGTGCTGGCTTCAGCATTATTAGCTCCCGTACTGCTATTGCTGCCAGGCAGAACAGTGGGTGAAGAGGCGGTAGAGCTAGCGCTATTAGTGCCTTTAGCCGTATTGTCTGGCGCTGGGGTAACTACTGCAGGGGTAACCACCTTAACAGGAGCAACAATTGCTTGGGGAGTAGGTTTCTTAGAACTATCCATCATCATTTTAATGCCAATACCAACGGTAATTAGCAAGGCCGAGGCAATAGCCACCCAATGAAAAGGAGTGAGCTTGGCAAAAGGTGAAGACTTCTTATCCTCATCGCTTTGCGGCATGGTAGGGAAGTCGGTACGCAGTACCTGACTCTTTCCAGCCCGCGGAATAGCTGTCTCTAGATCGCGAGTAAGCTCGGCCATGCTTTGATGCCGATCGGCACGATCTTTAGCCAGGGCCTTAAAGACCACAGCTTCTAAGCGTTCCGGAATATATAGATCAGGCCGCACTTCAGTAAAGCGTGGTGGTGGCTCGGTTATATGCTTACTCATGGTCTCGACCATGGTCTTACCTAAGATTGGCAAGCGACCGGTGAGAGTTTCGTAAATTACAATTCCCATTGAGTAAATATCAGAGCGACTATCAAGCTCAAGACCCTGACACTGCTCGGGACTCATATAAACCGGACTACCGCAGACCTCACCCATCTGAGTTAAACGTTGCTGTTCGCCCCCAGCACTAATGAGCTTTGCCACACCAAAGTCAACCACTTTGACGTAATCTTTTTCGTCTTCATAGTCAATCAGCATGATGTTGGAAGGTTTCAGATCTCGGTGAATAACGCCCATCCGGTGAGCATGATCCAGAGCGTCAGTAGATTGAGCCAAAATTTTCAAGCTGCGCTCAACGCCAAGCTGTCCTTCGTCTTTAATAATCTGCGAGAGGTCAGTGCCTAACAAATAGTCCATGACGATAAATGGTTGACCAGAGGTGGGAGTGACACCGAAGTCATAGACTGTAATCACGTGGGGGTGATTCATTTTTGAAGCGGCTTTACCTTCTTGGTGGAAGCGCTTCACACTCATCGAATCAGCAATATGTTGTGACTGCAGCATTTTGATAGCGACAGTTCGGTCCATCAGGACCTGACGGCCCTTGTAGACAACACCCATACCGCCATGGCCGATCACGTCAATAATGTCGTATTTGCCCATTAGACAGGTACCGACCATCGGGTCGCGGGCCAGAGGCACCAGGTTGGCGCCATCGTGAGGACAGGCCGCAACGATGCCTGTGAACTGCCTGTTGCATTCAAGGCAAACTTTGCGATCTATGTCATGTAAATGCTCGGCGAACACGCAGTGAACCTAACTCTAATTCGGCAGTTTTCTTAACCAATGTTAATGTACCCTAACATGGTGTCATTTAACCACCTTGATAGCCCAAAGTTTATCTCCTGACTGAAGTTTGACCCTAGTCTGATAAAATCTCGCCGGCCTTAACAGTGACTACTTTGGCCCCATCCAGCCATTCTGAGCGAAAACCATCAAGATGGGTGGTGGTAATTAATGTTTGCATCTCACTATTTACCAATTGCATCAACATACCTTGACGACCGAGATCTAATTCTGCCAGAACGTCGTCAAGCAAGAGCAAAGGTGGCTCCTCTAAGCGCCCAGTGACTAGCTTCAATTCAGCCAGCTTGAGAGCCAAGACCAGACTGCGCTGCTGCCCCTGAGAAGCGTATGCAGTGGCGGCGAAATCGTTTAAAGCAAAGCTAACGTCATCTCGATGAGGACCGCAAACTGTCTGTTTTCTGGCAATTTCTTCAGAACGGCGCTTCTTTAGCTGACTGAGAATTATTTGCTCCAGTTCTCGCTCAGCCATGTCGCTCAATTGCTCAATGCCTATAACCGTTGCCTCGCCATCTGATTCTGTTTCCATTTCATCAGTCTTAAAGATGTACTTGGCAGTAAGGCGCTCGCGGCTGCCAGATATATCTGATTGATGCAGCTCAGCTAGAGGCAAGAGCTGAGCCAGCACATGCACCCTTTGTTTGATGATTTGACTACCATATTGAGCCAGTTGCTTATCCCAGACTCTAAGCTCATCGATATCTGAACCGGTCAGCCGGCCTTGTTTTTCAAAGAACAATTTGAGCAGACGATTGCGCTGTTGAATGATCTTGTCATAACGTGAGGTCAGTTCAAAGTGGCTCGACTTCAGCTTGCAAACCAGCTGGTCAAGCCAATCACGGCGGTGTTTCGGCCCACCTCGCAAGAGGTCGAGGTCTGAAACCTTAAAACTGACCGTGGTAAGACGAGCAAATCGTCGGCTTCCTGACTGAATTACACCGTTGATCTTAGCTTTGCGGGAGGTGCGCTCTCCGGCAGTGAGCAACAAGCAAGCAGTCTCACTATATCCAGCGGAATGATAACTAACCTCTATCAAGGCCTGGTTCTCGCCACGATAAATTAGCTCCCGATCACTGCTTGAGTGATCGGAGCGACCACTAGCAATTAACTCTATAGCCTCCAGCAAATTGGTCTTGCCTTGGGCATTCTCTCCAATTAGAACGTTTCTGCCATCATGCAAATCAAGGGCAGCGCTCTTGTAGTTACGAAAATTTCTGACAGTAACTCTACTGACTCGCAAGATGCCTCAAATTAACTTGGTTCAACATGCCAAATAGCAACGAGCCACCTGACAATCAGTAGCAATCTGGTTTTTGAGTGCATCTAAATCAGCAAATTTTTTCTCGTCACGCAAACTCTTAAGCAGAGAAACCTCTACGGTTTGACCATAAAGGTCACCATCAAAATCAAGCAAATGAGCTTCAATAGTAAGCTTAGATTGACCTTCTCCAGCAGCATTCCCGCCCTTAAAAGTAGGGCGAACACCGATATTAACAACGCTTTGATGGCGGCTACCATCGTTCAGTCGTACTGAGCCAACATAGACACCTGTTGGGGGAACCAGTTGATTGAAGGCAACATCAACATTAGCGGTAGGGAAACCAAGTTGCCGTCCCCGCTTCTCGCCGCCAACAACCACTCCGCGCAGGCAATAAGGCCGGCTAAGTAATAGGCTGGCCAACTCCATGTCACGGGAGAGTATCAAATCGCGAATTCGGCTACTTGATACTTCCTGATTTTCCACCAGAACCATATCGGCCACATGGACAACAAAATCGCGCTCAACGCCCAGATCACGCAATAGGTCAGCGTCGCCCTCACGATCTCGACCAAAATGATGGTTGTGACCAACCGAAATCGACTTGGCGCCCATGCTGGCGGCCAAGACATTCTGCACATATTCTCTGGGTGAGAGCTTGCACAGCTCTTCCGAAAACGTCAGCACCAGAGCCAGCTCAACCCCTTGCTGGGCAAACAATTCCAATCTTTGCTCGATGGTGGTGAGCAGCAGCGGAGCTTGCCCCCTGGTCAGGCCTCGAGGATGGTCAGCAAAAGTAACCACTCCCGCCTTAGCATCAAGCCTTTTGGCCTCTTCTACAGCTTTGCCAATGACAACCTGGTGGCCCGGATGCACACCATCAAAAAAACCAAGCGCAATGGCTGAGCGTTCTACAAGGCCCGGTTTTGGCTCAAAATAAATTTCCAAAGCTAGATTCCAGAGTTTCTAAGGGACGGCCACATACAAGTATAAACTTCTAGCGCTTGTAACTGTTACATACGATTTTATATCTAGGGCCAGGCTTGCTACTCTAAAGGCAGCGAGAGCGGCTTCTGTGCTAAAATCTGACCTGTACGAAGGGCAATGAAGCAAAGTGATTCTTCCACGAGAGTAGCGACCTTTCGGCCGGTAGATATCCGATTTGCCCCCTAGAGCATAGCGCTCGACTCTCTTGTCTTGCAAAAGACTTGGGGGAACGAATCCGAAAATTGCAAAGAAACTAACAAAACCGTTTGGGATCTTGAATACACATGGCAAACAAAGAACAAGGGACAGTGGCAGCGTTGACTGAAGACGACTCCGAAAACAAAGTTGAAGTAACTGATACTGCTAATACCAGTAGTGAAGGCGAAGCTAAAGCTAGCGAAGCTTCTGAATCTATGGCTCCAGTGCCAATATCAGCGGAATACAATGCCTCGGCAATTGATGTTTTAGAAGGTCTAGAAGCTGTACGACTAAGACCAGGCATGTACATCGGTACCACCGGTCCTAGAGGTTTGCACCACTTGGTTTGGGAAATCGTTGATAACGCAGTTGATGAAGCTTTGGCTGGTCACTGTAATAGAATCGACATCACCATCAACGAAGATGAGTCATGTACAGTTCAAGATAACGGTCGCGGCATTCCCACAGACATTGTTGAAAAAACCGGTAAAAGTGCTGTTGAAACAGTCTTCACTGTTCTCCACGCTGGTGGCAAATTTGGTGGCGGCGGATACAAAGTATCTGGCGGTCTCCACGGCGTTGGCGCTTCAGTCGTAAACGCGCTATCTGAGCGACTTGAGGTCGAAGTTTATCGACTTGGTCGCGTACATAGACAAGTTTATTTGCGTGGTGACGCTGACGGCATGCTGCAAGTTTTGGGCGAAACCGATTTGCAGGGCACCAAGGTCACATTCTGGCCAGATGAGCTGATCTTCCATGATATTAACGAAGACAATGAACGTCTCAAGATCTTCTTTGAGTGGGATGTACTTGCCACTCGACTTAGAGAAATGGCCTTCCTCAACAAGGGTCTCTGTATCGTTCTAACCGACAACCGCAGCACCAAAGGTGCTGGCAAATCTGAGACTTATCACTACGCTGGCGGTATTTCCAGTTATGTCGAATACCTCAATGAAACCCGTGATGTCTTACACAAACCACCAATCTACTTTGAACAAAGAACCAACGACATTACCGCAGAATGTTCGCTGCAGTGGACAACTCTATATTCAGAGTCAGTTTATAGCTTCGTCAACAACATCAATACTCACGATGGTGGCACCCACTTAACTGGTTTTAGAAATGCTCTAACCAGAGTAGTCAATGAATACGCCAAGAAAACTAACATCCTGAAAGAATCAGATGATCGTTTTACTGGCGAAGACATTCGCGAAGGTATGACTGCAATTATTTCGGTCAAAGTGCCAGATCCGCAATTTGAAGGTCAAACCAAAGAGCGCCTGGGTAACCGCGAAGTGCAAGGGGTGGTTCAAGGTATCGCTGCCGAACGTCTAGCTGATTGGTTAGAGCTTAATCCTAAGCCAGCCAAAGACATCTTGATGAAAGTCTTGCAATCGAAGCAAGCTCGTGAAGCCGCCCAAAAAGCCAAACAAACCGTACGCCGCCAATCGGCGCTCTCCGGTGGCGGTCTACCAGGAAAGCTAGCAGACTGCTCCGACAAAGATCCTGAAAAATGCGAAGTCTTCCTGGTAGAAGGTGACTCCGCCGGTGGTTCGGCCAAACAAGGACGCGACCGCAGCTTCCAGGCAATCTTGCCTTTGCGAGGCAAAATTCTCAACGTTGAAAGAGTGCAGCCAAGCCGCATCTACGACAACAACGAAGTGCAGGCCATGATTCAGGCCCTCGGCCTGGTGGTGACAGAACAAGATGAAGACGGTGGCAAGAGCACAGGCATGCTCAGACCCAACGCCCTCAACCTCGATTTGAGTAAGTTGCGCTATCACAAAGTAATCATCATGACCGACGCCGACGTTGACGGCAGCCACATTCGCACCCTCCTGCTCACCTTCCTCTTCCGTTATGCTCGCCCAGTAGTCGACAACGGCTACGTCTATATCGCCCAACCGCCATTGTTCAAAGTATCAAAAGGCAAGCGAGTAGAGTACTGCTATAACGAGCACAAACTCGAAGCAGTACTGGCCGAAATGGGAGATAAAGGCGTTGATATTCAACGCTATAAAGGTCTCGGTGAAATGATGGCTGAGCAGCTCTGGGAAACGACCATGAATCCAGCCACTCGTACCCTTAAGCAAGTAACTATTGAAGACGCCTCCGAAGCCGATCACATTTTTGATTTGCTTATGGGTGAATCAGTAGCACCGCGTAAGGAATTCATTGAGAAGAACTCACACCTGGTTGCCCACTTAGACGTCTAATTAATGAATGTCCCAAACCTAATTACGGTATCGAGAGTGGTGCTTGCCCTTGCCACTCTCGCTCTACTTTATTTACCGGCGAAAGAGAATCAGCAAACACTTCTCTGGACAGCTTTTGTCTTGACAGTGCTGGTGATTTGGGCGGATGGACTAGACGGCTACTTTGCCCGCAAACTCAACCAAGCAACCAAACTTGGTGCCATCCTTGATATTGCCGGAGACCGTGCCGTAGAAATGGCCTACTGGATTGTCTTCTCATCTCTGGGCTGGATACCGGTTTGGGTACCATTGCTCTTTCTCGTTCGCGGAACCTTTGTCGACGCCATGCGCAGCCAGGCAAGCAGCGAAGGCTACACTGCTTTCGGTGCTAAAACCATGATGCAATCAGGCATAGGCAAGTTCTTGGTGGCATCGAACTTTAGCCGATTTACTTACGCAGTAGTAAAAGCACTGGCCTTCTGCCTTGTCATTGCCGCTCAAACTACCATGCTGAAAGACAGTTGGGCTCAACCCACAGCCATTGTGTTGGTTTATCTTTCCGCTGCTTTTTGCCTGGTCCGAGGCCTGCCAGTTTTGCTAGAAAGCAAGGGCCTTTTTGAGAAGCCTAGCGCCTCTTAACTTTATTACTAGGGGTTCTGACCTGGTGGTACATACTCACCATTCGGTGCTAAACCATTAGGATTGTTTGTGGCGCTGCGGTTGGTTGGTCTGTTATCAATAGCGCTTTGGCTAATATTCAATTCTTTCTCTAGAGTCGACATAGTGTATTTGCAATTCGTTTCACTAATTTCAATCTGGGCCCGGGTGCCTTTCAAAGAAGTGAGACAGCGATTGTCTTTACCAACAGTTCTCTCGGCAAAAACCATAATTCGCTCGAACCAGCGCGCATCTTCCCGAATCATTTTCAAGTTAGCAGCCATGGCGTCATAGGCATACCTTCGCTGGTCAGTATAGGCGGAAGACGATGCAGTAGGCAAAGCATTGTAGCCCTGGTTGGCATAAGCAACACCCTTGGGATTGAGCTTGGTATCACTGATAAACATTGTCAGGTGACTGATTAAGTCACAACAATGCTGCTCTGTGCCAACACTTAAGCCCTTGGCTTTCTCTATAGGCACAATCTGTTCTGCCATTCTCAAGGCAGTGAGCCAATATTGCTTGGCTTTCTCCAATTCATTTTTACTGTAGTAGTACATGCCACCCTGGTCGTACTGCACCCAGAGCGGCAAACCACTGCGAGGAGCTGTGCCGCCACTGCCTGGCACAACCGCTGGAGCGGCGTTGGTGGCTCTAGCTTTGCGTTTTTTGGCGGCCGATTCGGCAGCAGGAACAGAAGCAAAAGCTGTCGCAGCAAAAATCGAGAGCAATACTAGGCTGTTAAATTTGACTGACATTCAGCGCTCCCGTTTGAGGACCTCGATACATATTTAAGCACTTCTCGAAAATTTGATCCGGAGAAAGCTCGGTTAGACATTCTCTATTATGGCAAACCTTGTGATAATTGCACGGCCGACAAGGCAAAGCACTAGCAAAAACCGCAGCATTCCTTTCACCATAGGGCCGCCAACGCACAGGATCTGTAGGGCCAAAAATAGCAATGGTAGGCACCTGGGCCGCGGCACAAAGATGAGCCGGGCCAGAATCAACACATACGGCTAGGCTCATCTGACTATAAAGAGCCATACTCTCCCGTAAGCTAAGACGTCCAGCAAAGTTGAGAGCAACCGACTGAAGACTACTTAGGGTTGCTAGCTCCTGATAAAGTGCCACATCTTGCTGATCACCAGAAAACACTGGAACAAGCTCAAGCTCCTGGTAGAGCCGCTTTATTAGAGCCGCCCAACTAGCAAGAGGATAGAGCTTGTCAGGATGAGCAGCGGCAGCATGAATTAGGACCATCTTCTTGCCTGCGGCCTGAAGCGGCGCCAGCAAACCCAAATCGTTAACTTTAGCCAACTCGGCTTCGCTCACCCAAGATTCAAGGGCGCGCTGCTCTGGCGGTACAACAATATCTATGGCCTCAAGCACTGAAATAAGTGAATCAACTTCGTGGATATCCTCACGCCAAGGTACTTTGTCAGTGAGAAGCAAATTACGCACTATTTGGCCAGAACCTTTCATGGCGTAGCCTACTCGCCGTCTTGCCCCTGTGAGGAAAGCCAGTAAAGAACTTGAAAAAGAACGCTTGAGCACAAAAACTAGATCGTACTTGGGCTTACGTAACTGCCAAACATAAGAGGCAAACGAACGTGTCTTTCCTGCACCACTATCATATTTATGAAAGCGTGTTGTGTCGTAGACAATCTGCGAGTCAATGTAAGGACAGCCATCAAGCACTTCACCACTCTTGGGTCCAGTTAGCACGTCAATCCGAGCATTAGGATAAGCGGCTCGGAGGTTACGCAAAAATGGCACAGTCAAAATGGTATCGCCAATGAAGCGATAACGAATCACTAATATGGTCTTAGCTGTTGGCTTTCTCTCAATCATACTGGCTAAATTTGGCTTTCAACATAGGGTCTAACAAGAAGGTTGGTGCAGCTGATATCCACTGGCATTTGAGTACCACAGCCCAAGTTTTCGCAGCCATACCTGGAGAAAGTGTCATACGCACCAGGTCTTTTTCGGTAGTTACTAAGAGATCAGCGCCACTGGCAATAAAGTCAGCTTCTATTTCACTCATTTGTGCCGGGCTAAACCAATGATGATCGCTAAACTGGCGCTGGCGCACAGGTACAACGCCTAACTCAGCCAGTACCTTAGCAAAGCCCTCAGGACGAGCTATAGCACATAAAGAATAGACCTTTTTGCCAGCCAATTCAGTCAGCTTCAAAGGCTGGGCCAGCTGACCGGCCTGAGCATAACCAGTTAGGTAAGCTGGGGCAAAGCGACAAGTGTAAATATTGGCTTTGGGAGCCAACTGTAAAAGTTGGTCCCTGAGCCTATCCACTTCGATTTGTTCTTCGCCTTCAGGCACCTTAGTAATGACAATATCACTGGCTCGGTTAAGCCCACTAAGAGGCTCACGCAAGCGACCAGAGGGCACAAGCATGGCTTTATCTGGCTTATCGTTGTAGTCCCATAAAACGACGTCAAAGTCTCGCCTGAGCTTGATGTGTTGAAAACCATCATCAAGAATAATTACTTGAACACCAAATTGCCTCACAGCCAGCTGGGCTGACTCTAAGCGAGAACTACAAACAATAACGACGGCCTCAGGCAGCGCTTGGGCAATCAAATAAGGCTCATCACCAGCCTCTTCCACCGAAACAAGAGGAGAACCACTGCCATCGGCTACCACCTGCAAACCTTTTGACTTACGACCATAGCCCCGCGACAAAATCGCCACTTTCAAGCCCGCAGACGAAAGCCGCTCTGCCAAGTCAATAGTCAGCGGAGTTTTACCTGTGCCACCAACAGTGATAT
>Ga0075444_10001266_pt1 | contig 15426 bp, 10 predicted proteins | sample CoawatmetaG01DNA_FD_76836 | JGI IMG/M metagenome (GOLD analysis project Ga0075444, IMG submission 76836) | Marine microbial communities from the West Antarctic Peninsula - Coastal water metaG017-DNA | ecosystem: Environmental > Aquatic > Marine > Coastal | place: Atlantic Ocean: West Antarctic... | reverse complement strand
TGCCTGTATGCAATCAATGCCAAAGTTTCTAAGGTAGCTTTTGAAAATCTTTGTGGTCTTTCTTCCCATAACTTTGCAACGTAACTGGAGAGAGTCTGTCTCACCTGAAGCCTATAGCCTGAGGACACTTTTTTTAACTCCACTCCTCTGTCTTTGCATTGTTCTTCAATGTCTTGAAGTGCTTGACGGATTTCTTCTCTTGTTGGCTTTTCGTCTTCTGGAAAGACTCTTTCAATTTCTTGCACATCAATTGGTCTTGAAGCAGATAAAAGAACAGCTTCTATGACTTGCGAAAGTTTATGTTCCATTAGTGGGTCTCCTCTATGCCTTTAATATGTATAGGTCCAAATTCTTCTGACTGAACAATCTCTATTAATGAATCTTTGAGTAACTCGAGAATTGCTAAGAATGTTACCACAACACCTATCCTACCCTCTTCTTTATTAAATAAAGTTGTGAATTCTATAAAAGATTCGTTACGCATCCTTTCCAATATCTGAGTCATCCTTTCTCGTGTTGAAAGCTCTTCGAAGTTAATTAAATGGGCTTGAGACTGCTCAACTCTTCTCATGACTTCCGCAAGGGCAAACGATAAATCACCTAAAGGAACATCGGCAAGCGGGGTTTCTAATGCAAACTCTGGTAATTGAGCTTGAGCTGCATAGAAGTCTCTATCAATTCTGGGCATTGTATCTATTTTTTCTGCAGCACTTTTAAACCTTTGGTACTCTTGTAGCCTTCTAATTAATTCAGCCCTAGGATCCTCTTCATCCTTATGCTCTTCAGGGCGTGGTAATAACATCTTTGATTTTAATTCAGCCAGGTATGCAGCCATAACCAAGTAATCGCCTGCCAGTTCTATTTGGAGAGCATCCATTAAGTCTATGTAAGAAGTGTATTGTTCTGAAATCTTCGCCACATTGATATCCAATATATCTATGTTTTGTTTACGAATTAAATAGAGTAAGAAATCTAAAGGCCCTGCGAAGGTATCCAGTAATATTTCAAGTGCGTTTGGGGGAACGTATAAATCTTCAGGAAGAGCTGTAACTCGTTTTCCTTGCACGGTCGCTAAGATCATTTCCTCTTGGTGAGGAGTTTTGGTTATAGTCTCTTTAAGAGAATATGTGGTTTTAGTATCAACCATTGTTCCAATACAGCATGTATTGGTTATGTATTATAACGACTAAGTAAAAAAACTTACAATGATTGATTCTTCAATTCGAATTGGCCAAATCTAATTTTTTACCTTCTTTGTGGTCCAGAAGAATAGAGGTAATTAATAAAACGATTAAAAACCCCAAACATATTTTTGCAGGTGCGGCATAACTTCCAAAATAATCGAATCCAAGGCTGAATGCAGCCGGTCCAATTGCACTTGCAAAAACAGTAAGTGATGCACTAAAGCCGCTGATCTCACCAAGGTGCTTGGGTCCAAAAAATCTTATATAGCTTAAATTAGATAAAACGCCCCACAAACCACCTCCGACACCAAAACCAAAAGCTAATATCCAAAAACCCCAATTACTTTGAAGATTTATGAACCCAAGTGAGCCTATGCAAAAAGAAAATAACATGATTATTAAAATTGGTTTCAGACGGATCTTGTCTGCTGCCCAACTAGCCAACAGATTGGAAGTAGTAGAAAAAATAGCTGCAGGTATAAAGTAGCTAAATGCTTCGGCTTTGCCTTTACCTACTTCTTCAAATATTGAAATAATGTGAAACACGATTGCGGTCCCGAATAAGGCATGCATACTTAAGCTGAGTGAATAAATCCAAAAAATAGGGTTACGCTTCACCTCGTGTAGGGTGATGCTTTCAGTTTCTGCAGGTGTCCTCTCTTCGGATTTAAAATCAATACCATCAGCTTTCATTCCACAAGATTCTGGATCATCGCGCATAAAAACCAGAGCTAATAGTGAAAATCCAAAACCTCCAACTAGAGCTAGAATCCATAAAGTCTCTCTCCATCCGAAGAAGCCGATTAAACTGGCTAGAAACAACGGAGCTAAAGAGAAACCCAAGCTTACAAATACATTTCTCATCCCTCCCACTAACCCTCTTTTTTTTACGAACCAGAGCAACAAGACATTTCTAGAGCAGCTTGTTAATACACCTTGCCCAAAGAATCGAACACCAAAATAACCAATCATTATGAGAATAAAACTTATTGAAGAAGAGCCTCCAAGGCTATAACTCAATTCGTCTACAAAACTTATGTAGAGAATCATCAAGGACAAGACTATGGAAGAGACTGTTATCATTGTCCTTCCTCCAAGCAAGTCATACCACCGCCCTGCTCTAGCCAAAAATAGAGACGAACCTACAGTACCAAAAAGATAAGCGAGTGATAGTTCTGTTCTGGTCAAACCTAAAACTTCAATAAAAGAGTCGGTAAAAACAGCCAACCCCATGGTTTGGCCAGGAATACTGAAAAGTATTCCCAGAGTACTGAGCCCCCATATTACCCATCCGTAAAAAAAAGGGACTTTATTTGGGTTAAATGGCCAATTAACAGGAATCATCATTATTTCCTTATAAAATAGATTAAATATGCCCTAGGTAACCTAAAAAAATTTATATTTTTAGATTAAGAAAGTTACTGGGAATAGCGATTGGTTATTGGATATCTTCTATCTTTGCCAAAACCTCTTTCTGTTATCTTCACTCCTAAAGGACCTTGGCGCCTTTTATATTCGCTAGTATCAATCAGCCTGATAATTTTTTTTACAATATCTTCTTCAAACCCTCTCTCAACTATTTGTTTATAACCCTCATCTCTTTCTACGTATAACTCGATAATTGTATCTAATACGTCATAGTCAGGAAGACTGTCACTGTCTTTTTGATCTGGGGCAAGTTCAGCAGAGGGAGGCCTGTCTATTATCCTTTGAGGAATAGCTTTAGAAAGAGCATTTCGATAATTTGCAAGTTCGTAAACTAGGGTTTTAGGTACATCTTTCAATACTGCAAAGCCGCCTGCCGTATCTCCATAAAGGGTTGAATAACCCACAGCTGTTTCACTTTTATTACCTGTTGTCATGACCAAAGATCCAGTTTTATTTGATATTGCCATCAATAAGACGCCCCTGCACCTTGATTGCAAGTTCTCCTCTGTTGTATCCAATTCTTTACCAGAGAATTCTTCCTGAAGGGCGTCATAAAAAGCATCAAAGATATTCTCTATATCGATAATATTATGCTCAATTCCTAGATTTTGAGCTAACTCTTGAGCATCTTCAACACTCATATCAGCTGTATATTTATAAGGCATCATGTAGGTCTTCAAATTAGCAGGCCCTAAAGCATCTGCGACAATAGCTGCTGTCAGGGCTGAATCAATACCTCCCGAAGAACCAATAATGGCACCAGGGAATCCATTCTTTTTAATATAATCTCTCGCGCCTAAGACCAGTGCATCGTAGACATCTTCCAAATCATTTCTATCTTTAAATTTTTTATTAGGAGTATCTAAGAGCCCTTCAGTATTTTCTGAAAACTCTACAACCTTGTTATCAACTTTAAAACTATCCAATAGAACTTTAAGTCCTGATTTCGGACAAACAACCATTGAAGCTCCATCAAATACCAATTCGTCTTGACCACCTATTTGATTTGCATAAACGATGGGTAGTTGAAATTTATCTGCATGACTTTCTAATAATTCTTTTCTTTCTTGACGTTTATTCCTATGGAACGGAGATGCATTAAGATTAAGCACAAGGTCTGCTCCTCGTCTAGATACCTGCCTTATAGCCTTGGTATGCCAGATATCTTCGCAAACTGTCAAAGCTATCTTTTTGCCTTTGACTTCAAACAACCCTGGACCTTTTCCAGGTGTAAAATATCTTTTTTCATCAAAAACACGATAATTTGGCAGTTCTTGCTTGAAGTACTCTAGTGACAATTCTCCTTGGAATATTACCCCAGCAGTATTAAAAAGATTATTACCTTTTTTTCTCGGGTAACCCATAACAAGGTGGGTATTTTCAAATACATGAGCCAATTCTTCTATAGCAACATCAATTGAATCCAATAAGTCACTGCGAAGTAAAAGGTCTTCAGGCGGGTAACCTGTCAAAAACATTTCAGTAAAAAGGATGATATCTGGGTTATCTTTCTTTAATTCATTTATAGCTTTAACCGCAAGTGCAGTATTGCCTGATATATCGCCAACAATAGGGTTTTCTTGAACTATTCCTATCTTAATTGAGTTTGTTGCCATTTCTGCTTCTAGCTTGGTCAGTAAATTACAATAGTTAAAAGATTATATAAATTTAAGAATAAAGCTATATTAACACTCGTTAAGCTTCACTCTAAGTAATATATAGGTAGAATGCCTGCTCAATTTTAGAAATATTAATTCATGCAACCTAAAACTAGCGACCAAAGAATATCCGATAGGCTGGAAGTACTAACTGCCAATACCCTGATTGAAGATCAGCCTATATCTAAAGAAACTGCTGAATTAGTATTTAATTCCAGACAAATTATTTCAAAAATTCTTTCTAAAGAAGATAAACGACTCATCGTTGTTGTTGGTCCTTGCTCTATTCATGATCCTTCTGCAGCAAAAGATTATGCGGGTAGACTACTAGAACAGGCAGAACTCTACAAAGATCAATTGCAAGTTGTCATGAGAGTTTATTTTGAAAAACCCAGAACAACAGTCGGATGGAAGGGGTTAATTAATGACCCTGACTTAGATAATTCATTCAAGATAAATAAAGGACTAGCAATCTCAAGACAATTATTAAGAGACTTATCAAGCATGGGGATGTGCGCAGGAACAGAATTCTTGGACGTCATAACGCCACAATACATTGGTGACTTAATATCATGGGGAGCAATTGGGGCGAGAACAACGGAGAGTCAAGTTCACAGAGAATTGGCTTCAGGTTTGTCCTGTCCAGTAGGTTTTAAGAACAGCACCAATGGAAGTGTCCAAGTAGCTGCCGACGCAATTGGCTCTGCTCTTTATCCGCACAGGTTCCTTTCTGTAACTAAAGAAGGAAGAGTAGCTGCATTTACTTCCACTGGTAATAAAGATTGCCATGTTATTTTAAGAGGTGGAACCAAACCTAATTACCGATCAGAAGACATAGAAGAAGTGTCACAAGTCCTTGAATCATCAAACTTATTAGAAACAATTATGGTTGATATGAGTCACGGCAACAGTAGTAAGCAGCATAAAAAACAACTTGAAGTTTGTACTGATATTTCAAATCAGCTGGCCGCCGGAGAACATAGGATCACAGGAGTGATGATCGAATCCAATATAGAAGAAGGCAATCAATCAGCCAACAATAAAGCTGACCTAATTTATGGCAAAAGCATTACGGATGCTTGTATTAACTGGGAAGACACTCTCATTTGTCTAAATCAATTAAGTGAAGCAGTTCAAAAAAGAACTTAATTTCTTTATTTTCATAACTTCTTCTTGAGAAGTTAGTCCCGATAACTTAACCTCCTTTATCCGGGAATTTTATGAACAAAGACAATTTAGTTATTTCAAAAGACGCAGCAAAAACCATTGGTCTCAATGAAGCTGTGCTCTTAGAAATACTAAATATTCTCTATAAAACCTCAAAAAAAGGTTCTTTTACGGCGGAAGAGATTCAAACCGAAACTTCTTTCTGGAAACAAGATAAACTCTTTCAAACTCTTACAAGCCTTTCAGCTAAGGGCATCGTAAGAATTTCAGGTAATCAGTTCACTTTAGTAAAACAACAAGAGAATACAGAAAAGTCCTCTTATTCAGAACTAGAAATAAGACAATCATCTGAGCTCGAAAATAATTGGCTGCCAGGGCCTGAGCTTTTACAACAAATTAGTGAATACGGAATCCCTGATGAATTTGCTTTATCTTTTGTTGATGATTTTAAACACCTGAGTCTCGAAAAAAGTGAGCGCCATCACTCTTGGGGAGTAAAATTTCTTCGTTACGTAATAAAAAAATGGCGCGAGCAAGAAGTAATAACTCACAAGCAGAATAAAAGAAAAGCCATTCCTAAAGACTGGATTCCTGATGAAGAAGCCTATGAAATTCTTATCAATGCTGGTGTTGGTGGTGATTTTATAGAGAAAGAAATACCGGAATTTATTCTCTACTGGAGCGAAAGAAACGAACTTTCAGATATATGGAGTAGTAAATTTATCGCTCACATAAGAAGGCAATGGGCAAGAACACAAAACGTGGTAGAAAATAATGAATTACCAGCTCCAATAACCCAAGACTGGCTTCCAAATGATGATTTCTATGATGTTTTATCGCTAACAGAAATAACCAAAGAGTTTGCAGATTCAAGTGTCAGCGAATTTATTCTTTATTGGAAAGAAACTGGCCAATCCCATAATTCATGGAATAGCAAGTTCCTACAACACGTAAAATACCAATCGCAAAGGGAACAAAAACTATCCGGAACTCAAAATCCTGGTGAGCTTGATAAAAGAATCCAAGCCAGCTGGAAAACAGAATCAACCAACGACAGAGAGGATCCAAAAAAACCATCTTCAAGCAAAGAGGAAAGAAGGGACCACTTCAAGAAACTCAAAGAAAAACATAAAATCTAAGTAGTTTGTTTAGTACTTTAGTGTTATAGTTAGGTATAACACCAAAAAAATATGCAGATTAAACAAACCTATAAAACCGCGGCCATAACAGCTACCTTTCTTGTGATTTGGATGATCTCAGGAACCTTAATTGAAGAAGAGGTAAATCCACAAAGTGAATCATTTCTCGATACGTTGGCATCGGTTACAGTCGTTAAAAGCATAGCAGTTCAAAAATCTCCTTTTATTAAAGCCAGTGGTTTTACGGAAGCAGACAAGTTTGTTCAAGTAAGGGCTGAAATTGGTGGCAGAGTGGTCTCTGTGCCTGTAAAACAAGGAGATTTTGTCCAAAAAGGAGACTTAATGTGTCAACTCTACATAGCTGGTAGAGAGGCGTACCCTAAGATTGTTGCTCCCTTCTCAGGCTACCTGGAAACGGTAAACGTTGATTCAGGAGATTATCTTAACCTCGGCGGCATATGTGCTTCTTTAATAGATCCTGATCCAATGCTGCTTATTGCAGATATTGCAGAAAAAGAAATCGCGCAAGTCACATTAGGCTCTATCACAAAGGCAAAGTTAATTTCTGGTAGAGAAATTCAAGGAGAAGTATCTTTTATAGCAACATCCGCTGATAAGAATACACGAACTTTTAGAGTTGAAATCAGCGTAGCCAACTCTGACAGAACAATCAGGGATGGTGTTTCTGCTGAAATCTTTATAAAAGGAAATACTCTGTCAGCTCACAGAATATCTCCAGCTATTTTATCACTTAACGAACAAGGTAAATTAGGAATAAGAGTTGTAAACAATAAAAACGAAGTTGAATTCCAGGCAATTAAAATCATGGAAGATACAACTGATGGTTTGTGGGTATCCGGCCTTCCAGCTTCGGTAAGAATAATTACTCTAGGACAAGAATATGTTTTCCAAGGGCAAGTAGTTGAAGTGAAAGAAATGTCTGCTCCAGAAGCATGAATAACTTTATAAAAGCCGCAATCAATAAGAGTAGAACTTCATTAAGTGTTCTCTTTCTTATATCTATTGCAGGTTTTTTTGCTCTAAATTATTTACCTAAATCCACAGAACCTGATGTTTCTTTTCCTGGAGCTTATATTGGCGTTGCTTATGAAGGCGTTTCTCCGGAAGACTCGGAAAGGCTTTTAGCAAAACCACTTGAAGACAAGCTAAGAACTATTGAAGGTGTTGAGAGAGTTAGATCGACTTCAACCACTGGTTTTACCGCTGTAATTGTTGAATTTGATCAAGACATAGATCTAGACAAAGCTCTGTATGACGTTCGTATTAAAGTTGACGAAGCAAAAGGAGAAATGCCTCAAGATGCAAGAGAACCAATCATCAGGGAATTCACAACCTCAGACGAACCGATTCTAACCGTTAGTCTTTCTAGTTCCATCCTTCCGCTAAGAGTTTTAGTTAATTTAACTCAAGACCTTCAAGACTTAATTGAAACTCATCCAAACGTTTTGCAGGCAGACTTGAATGGTGTGCCAGAAGACTTAATAGAAGCAATTGTAGAAAAAGGTAAATTAGAATCTTATGGAATTTCCATGACGCAGTTATATCAAGCTGTGTCTAACAATAACAAAGTTATACCTGCTGGATCTCAAGACACGGGAAAAGGAAGATTTGCCGTTAACGTACCAAGCGTTTTCTCAAGTTTAGAGGATATTCAAAGTTTACCTATCAAAGTTTCTGGAAGTGCAGTAGTCACCCTTGCTGACGTTGCCGATGTGAGGCTAACCTTTAAAGACAGAGGAGGTTACTCAAGAATTAACGGCAAGCCATCACTCTCAATCGATATATTGAAAAGAAGCGGATCAAACATAATTGATACGGTCAATGATTTAAGAAAGCTTATTGAAAAAGAGTCAAAAGCTTTTCCTGAAGGTGTCGAAGTAACTTTTGTTAGAGATAACTCTGAATTTGCCTTACAAATGATTTCTGAGTTACAAGGAAATGTTTTAACTTCTGTGGCCCTTGTCATGATTGTTGTTTTAGCCGCTCTTGGTTTTAGAACTTCAATGCTAGTAGGCATGGCTATACCTTTTTCTTACTTGTTTGCATTGCTTGTTCTTTTTGTACTAGATAAGGAATTTAACTTTATGGTGATGTTTGGAATGTTAATTTCAATGGGAATGACCATTGACGGTTCTATTGTCATCACAGAATACGCCGATAGGAAATTAGCCGAGGGCATGAATAGAGTGGATGCCTACACAGCTGCAGCAACAAGGATGTTTTGGCCAGTACTGTCTTCTACCACTACGACCTTAATTGCATTTACCCCTCTTATGTTTATGCCTGGATTCGGTGCATTCATCAGAGATATGCCAATAACCGTCTTTTGTGTTCTTGTAGGATCACTGCTTTACTCGTTGGTGTTTGCACCTATTTTAGGGGCCATGTTTGGAGGTCTTGCTAAACAGTCAGAAGAAGAAGTTAACAACGTAAGAAAACTGGAATCTTCAGATCCCTTATCTCTTCCTGGAGCTACAGGTTTATACGCCAGAAAGATAAACCAATACTTAGATACTCCTGGTCAAACTATTTTCATCATATTATCTTCAATAATATTATGTATAGGGCTGTGGTCCCAGCATGGTAAACCAGTTTCTTATTTCCCAGAAGTAGCCCCTCAGTTTGCTGAAGTCTCAATATCTGCCAGAGGAAACCTTGCGGTGGATGAAATAAGAGATTTAGTGATTGAAGCAGAGCAAAAAATTATAGACTTGGAAGATATTGAGTTGTTGTCAGTTTATTCCAATTCCGGCGGAAGTACGGGCCTGAGAGGCATCAATCCAGATAAAGTTGGCGGTATGTTTGTAGATTTTTATGCTGAAGATAATGCTGTTTCAGACAGGAACGGTTATGAAATTATGGACCTGATGAGAGAAAGATTAAGCGATACTTCTGGATATTTAGTATCTGTAGAAGCTCAAAAAGGCGGCCCTCCTATAGGTAAGGCTCTTCAATTAAATGTTATAGGAGAAGATGAAAGAGCTTTAAAAGTTGCCATAAAGAAGATTAGAAACTATATAGAAACAGAAGTAACAGGGTTTACTAACATTGAGGATAGCTCTGATAAACGCGGAATAGAATGGGAACTTAATATAGACAGGACTAAAGCTGCGCAATACGGAGCTGGATTAAGTGATGTTGGCACTTCCGTTCAAATGGTTACTAATGGAATAAAAGTTGGCGAATACAGGCCACTTAATTTAGACCGTGAAGTTGATATACGACTTCGCTTTCCTAAGAATGAAAGAAACATTGATCAGTTAGAAAAACTTAATATTCAAACGGCAAAAGGACTGGTCCCTGTAAGTAGTTTTGTAGAGACCAATATCAAACCGGCCACCAAATCCATTACCAGGCAAAATGGAAAACGAGTTGAAAAACTATCGGCTGAAACAATGCCAGGCGTAATCCCTTCTGGAAAAATTAAACAGATTAAAGACTGGATAGCCACAGCTGATTTAGGCAAAGGTGTAACGGTTGAGTTTGATGGTTTTGATAAATACAATAAAGAGGCAGCGGACTATCTAGTGCTTGGATTTATTGGCATGCTTTTTGTGATGTTAATCGTCTTGGTTGCTCAATTTAATAGTTTTTATCAAGCCAACATAGTTCTATCAGCTATATTGCTTTCATTTGGTGGTGTTTTTATCTCCTTATTGGTTCTTGATAGGTCTTTTAGTACACTACAAACAGGTATAAGTTGTGTGGCTCTTGCAGGAATTGTGGTTAATAACAACATTGTTCTTATAGACACGTTCAACCTTCTTAAAAGAAATAATCCTGGATCCGATACAAAATCTATTGCCCTAAGAAGCGCGATTTTAAGATTAAGGCCAGTTTTTCTTACCTCATTCACGACAATTGCTGGATTACTTCCTATTGCGCTGGGTTACAGCGTAGATCTAATTGATAGAAGCCTTAAGCAAGGCGGGTACATCAGCAGTTTTTGGGAACAAATGGCAGGTTCATTGGTTGTTGGTCTAAGTGTAGCAACCGTATTGACTTTAGTAGTCACACCTTGCGCACTTGCATTAAGTGATTCAGTTAGAAAAGTTCCTCAAAGACTATTGGGGTTAATTTATTGGCCATTTAAACAAGCCAAAAACCTTAGGGTTATAAAAGTAAAAAATTAAATTCTAAGATATCTCCGTTAATTCTTTTAAGGATACTGATGAATCAGTTATCATCCTTTCGTTCAAACCAATAAACGGACGTATAAATGAAACGAACCTTTTACAGATTACTAATTTCCATATTAACTCTTTTATCTTTCAACATAAGTTCAGAGATATTAGAAGAAATTATTGTTCTTGAAAAGAAGATAACAACCCTTAATGGATGGTCTCAAAATCTTTCCATTTCCTCTTTAAATTCTGATGATTTGAATAAATTGGAGGCCCAACACCCCAAACAAATTTTCAGAAGAATTTCTGGAGTGTGGATAAGTAGAGGCTCTGGGCAAGAGCACCTAACATCAATGAGGTCACCCGTCTTATCCGGTCCTGGTGCCTGTGGTTCATTTCTAATAATGCAAGATGGAGTGCCTGTTAGACCAAGCGGATTTTGCAATGTTAACGGTCTATTTGAAACGTCTTATGAACTTGCTCAAGGTGTAGAAGCCATAACGGGTCCTGCAAGTGCAAGATACGGTGCAAATGCAATGCATGGAGTGATTAACGTCTTAACAAAAGAAGTAAAATCAGAAAACAAATTTATGACAAACATAGGGCCAAATGATTACAGAAATATAAAACTAAGCATTGGAGATTTAGAAAAGTGGAAACTTAATGCCTTGTTAATTTCTAATGATGGCTTCAGAGAAGATTCTGGTTACGATCAGCAAAAAATTAATTTTAAATCTGAATTGAGTATCAGTGACTGGGATGGAGTTTTTAATCTTAACTCCACCAACTTAAATCAAGAGACCGCGGGATACTTAAATGGGCTTAATGCTTATAAAAACTCTAACTTCAATAAAAAGAATGGCAACCCTGAGGCTTATAGAGATGCTAGTTCTTTAAGAGTTTCACTTAAACTTAAAAAGGAAATTGAAAGCGGTATTTTGTCATTCGTTCCTTATTTCAGAAAAAACGAAATGGAGTTTCTTCAACACTACCTTCCCGGTACTCCTGTCGAAGAAAACAGCCATACAAGCTACGGTGCAATATTTCAAAGAATTGTTAACCTTGGAGAAATAACTTGGGTGAGTGGCTTTCAGATAGAAATGGCTAATATGGATCTGAAAGAAACACAACAAAATGCCCTAACCGACAGTTCTGCATTCAACAACGCCACTCGGCCCAAAGGAAAGCATTACGACTATGAGGCTGAATCAAAAGTTTTTGCTCTCTTCTCTGGAATTGAAGGCATTAATCTGGGCAAAAATTTGCAAGGGTTTGGAGACATAAGAGCAGAATCTATCAATTATTCTTACGACAATAAGATGATTGATGGCAACACAAGAGATGATGGCAGCGTCTGTGGATTTGGAGGGTGTTATTACAATCGACCAGCTGATCGAACAGATGATCATCAAGAAATAAGCGCCCGCTTAGGATTAGAAACAAACAACGAAGGAATTAATTATTTTGCACAAAGTAGTTTAGGATTTAGACCGCCACAAATTAATGAAGCTTACAGATTGCAAAAAAAACAAAGTGTCAGCGACTTAGATTCAGAAAAACTTTCCATGTTTGAGGTAGGTAGTAAATTTGCCTTCAATAGAATCAATGGCACGATAAGTTTTTATAAAGGCAAGAAGAAAAACTCTATTTTTAGAGACTCAGAAAACTTCATAATCGATAACGGTAAAACAAATCATGAAGGCATGGAATTAACCTCACGAGTGCAATTTAAAAATAAGAGTTCTTTATTAGCTTCTCTAACTTACGGTGATCATAAATATGAATTCTCTTCAGACACGTCGACTCGAGAAAAAATAAGAGAAGGAAATACCATAGACACTGCGCCAAAACTAATGGGTAACCTTATATGGTCTTTCTCCATCAATGACTCCATCTTTAGCGAAATTGAACTAGAGCATATAGATTCATATTTCACTGATGCTGCAAACCTTCATGAATACGAAGGCCATACATTATTTCACTTCAGATCAAGTTGGGATTACACCTCTAGACTGACAGGTCACCTTAGAATTGAGAACTTAACGGACAAAGATTATGCTGAGAGAGCTGACTTTAATGCCTTTGGAGGAGACAGATATTTTCCTGGTTTACCGAGAGAAGCTTATATTGGTTTAGAATACTCCCTTTAAAATTATAATTTAATCCATGGCAGAAAAAAAAATAGAAATAAATTTTGAGAAAGCTCTAGAAGACTTAGAGGATGTTGTTGAAAAACTAGAATCCGGTGAACTCAGCTTAGAGGAATCTTTAAAATCTTTTGAAAAAGGTATAAAGCTCACAAGGCAATGCCAAGAGCAACTATCTAAAGCAGAGCTACAAGTTAAGAAACTAATAGAAGAAAACGGAGAATTAAAAACCGTACCCTTAAAGGATGCCTGAATTTGAAGATCTTTTACAGGCTTATCAAGAAAGGGTAAATCAGGCTTTAAAGAGAGTCCTTCCTCCTAAAGATAATTCGAGATTGTTAGATGCCGTTCACTACTCAGTGCTTAACGGAGGAAAAAGATTAAGATCAATACTGGTTTATTTGAGTTCTGAACTTGGAGAAACAGATGTTGTTGTTGCTGATAATGCAGCTTGTGCGGTTGAATTTATACATTGCTACTCTCTGATACATGATGACCTTCCTGCGATGGACGATGATAGATTAAGACGAGGAAAACCAACTTGTCATGTTAAATTTGATGAGGCTACTGCAATTCTAGCTGGAGATGCTCTGCAACCTATGGCCTATGAATTAATATGCTCCACAGACAATCTATCTGACACAACAAAAATTTTTATGGTTAATAGCCTTGCAAAGGCTTGCAGTTATAAAGGCATGGTAGAAGGACAAATGAAAGACATGCAACTCAATAAGGATATTGACATAGATGAATTAAACTTAATGCACGAACAGAAAACAGGACGTCTTATTGAATCTTCTGTTGAACTGGGGGGTATTATAGGTGGATTAAATAATGATGAATTGTCCATCCTGAAAGCCTTTGGAAAAAAGGTTGGTTTGGCTTTCCAAATCCGTGATGACATTATAGACGTAGAGTCCCCTTCTTCCGAAAGTGGTAAACCCCAAGGATCAGATGCAATGAAAGAGAAAATTACTTATCCTTCTTTAGTGGGCATAGAAGAATCAAAAATTAGATCTCAGCTGCTAGTAGAAGAAGCGTTAGCAATTTTAACAAGTTTAAATCTGAGAACCGACAAACTCAGGTCTTTAGCGTCTTATGTTGTGACAAGGAACCATTGAAATGAAAATCTTTGAAACAATTCCTGCAGAAGAACCCATTTCTGAGATTCTACATACTATAGAAGACCCTTCTAATTTAAGGAGACTGGAATTATCTCAATTGCCGAAAGTGGCTGATGAGCTAAGAGAATACTTGCTTTATACGGTTGGTCAAACAGGCGGTCACTTTGGAGCTGGACTTGGTGTGGTTGAATTAACTCTCGCATTGCATTATGCCTTTAATACTCCAGAAGACAGATTGGTTTGGGACGTTGGCCATCAAACCTACCCCCATAAAATACTTACAGGTAGAAAAAATGATATGGAAAGCATTCGTCAGATGAATGGCCTTGCACCCTTCCCTTCCAAAACTGAAAGTCCTTATGATACTTTTGGAGTTGGCCATTCCAGTACTTCTATAAGCGCGGCACTTGGAATGATTGCGGCTTCAAATGCAAAACAAGAAGACAGACATGTCACTGCAATAATAGGGGACGGAGCTATGACAGCTGGAATGGCCTATGAAGCATTGTCCCATGCTGGATCTTTGGATAAAAACTTGTTGGTTATTCTAAATGATAATCAGATGTCCATCTCTGAGAATGTTGGAGGTCTTAGAAATTATCTATCTAGAATATGGGCCAGTAGAACCTATAACAAAATCCGTGATGGAGGAAAAACAGTATTAACTTACGTGCCTGCTGCTAGAGCTTTCGTTAGAAAAGCAGAAATACATGCCAAAGGTATGGTGGCTCCAGGAACTCTGTTTGAAGAGTTAGGTTTTGAATACATAGGTCCTGTTGATGGACATGATTCCATTGGGTTAGTAAAAATCTTAGAAGACATGAAAAGACTTAAAGGACCTCGCTTTCTTCACGTCATCACGACCAAAGGTAAGGGGTTTTCTCCTGCAGAAAAAGATCAGATTAGTTTCCATGCTATTAATAAGATTAAACGAGCAGAAAGCGCGCAAGCAAAAGAAGTTGAAACTAAATCCTCTCCTTCTTATTCAGAGGTTTTTGGTGATTGGCTTTGTTACAAAGCTAGAAATGATGAAAGGCTCATGGCTATCACCCCAGCAATGAGGGAAGGCTCAGGAATGGTTAAGTACTCTAAAGAATTTCCAGACAGGTATTTTGACGTTGCCATTGCCGAGCAACATTCCGTAACTTTTGCAGCTGGTTTAGCGTGTGAAGGAATGAAACCAGTTGTCGCTATTTACAGCACCTTCTTGCAAAGAGCCTACGATCAATTAATTCATGACGTAGCCCTACAAAATCTAGATGTTTTATTTGCAATTGACCGAGCTGGTTTGGTTGGAGCGGACGGAGCTACCCACCAAGGAGCTTTCGATCTTTCCTACCTTAGATGCATACCCAACATGATAATCATGACACCTTCCAACGAAGACATGGCTTGGAAAATGCTCAATACGGGCTTTAATTACAAAGGGCCAGT
>Ga0075444_10001264_pt1 | contig 15443 bp, 13 predicted proteins | sample CoawatmetaG01DNA_FD_76836 | JGI IMG/M metagenome (GOLD analysis project Ga0075444, IMG submission 76836) | Marine microbial communities from the West Antarctic Peninsula - Coastal water metaG017-DNA | ecosystem: Environmental > Aquatic > Marine > Coastal | place: Atlantic Ocean: West Antarctic... | reverse complement strand
CCTTCTACACTAATAGCATCAGAAAAACTGCTATGCTAATGTTGGAAAAAACGGGCATCCATCGATTTTTTGATTATATTTTGACTAACCAAGATGTAGATAAGCCCAAGCCCAATCCGGAAGGATATGTTTACCTAATGGAATCATTTCAGATTAATAAAGAAAACACTTTTATAATTGAGGATTCTCCAAAGGGATTAAAAGCCGCTAGAGCCAGCGGCGCAAATGTTATAAAAGTAAAAAATGCTAATGAAGTAAACACTAAAACTATAGGGAGTTTAATATGAAAATTTTAATACCAATGGCTGGAGAAGGAAGTCGCTTTGCAAAAGAAGGGTACACGTTCCCAAAACCACTCATAGATGTGAGAGGCAAGCCGATGATACAAAAGGTTGTAGAGAATTTAGATTTTGTATCTGAGTATATTTTTCTAGTTAGAAAAAAACACATTGAACAATACGCAGGGTTGCTAGATACCTTGAATCAAATAACGAACAATAGCTGCAAAATAGTCGAGGTTGATTCCTTAACAGAGGGCGCTGCCTGCACCGCATTGTTGGCTAAAGAGTTTATAGATAATGATGAAGACTTATTGATTGCAAATTCCGATCAGTTCATAGAATATCAAAGACAAAATTTTATCTCCATGAGAAGTATGACGGATGTTGATGCGATTGTTTGGACATTCAACGCCGTGCATCCAAAATGGTCTTTTGTTAAGACGAATGCAAGAGGATTTATTACTGAAGTCGCGGAGAAAAAACCTATTTCTGATATTGCAACATGCGGTATTTATTGGTACAGGAAAGGCTCTGATTTCGTAAAATATGCAGAGCAGATGATAGAAAAAGATATAAGAGTAAACAATGAGTTTTACATAGCCCCTGTATACAATGAATTGATTAAAGACAATAAGTCTCTGGTTCCATTTTATGTTCACAAGATGTGGGGCTTGGGTACCCCTGAGGATCTTAGGAATTTTTTGGAAAAGAGATGAAAATAATAATACCAACATATCCTCCCCATTTTAGATGGAATGAATTGTTCTTAAGATCAGTCAAGAATTATTGCACTGATTATGAAAATGTTAGAATTGACTTTATAATTGAAAGAGATAATAGTGAACTATTTGATTCAATTATAAAAGATTATAGATCGGATAAAATCAATGTTAAATTCATTGAAGATTTAACACAACAGTATTCAAAATTGAAAATGCCCTCTAACATTTGGGACAAGTATGCATATCAATCAATAAAAAAGATGATGGCTGTAATTAAATCTGATTGTGAGCTAAACTTAGTGTTGGACTCGGAAAACATTTGCGTAAAAGAGTTTGAGTTTTCGGACTTATTTCGTAATCAAGATAAGATTTATTATTGTGACTGGATAGTTTCAGATGTTCAAAGAAGGGTGTTGGAAGATAGTAATGAAATCATGAAAACTCCCGAAAATACGAAATGGTTTTTTGAAACAAGTTTTTGGATTTATAAAAAAAGTATTTTCGAATCCGTCTTGCAACATGTATTAGATGTGAACAAGTTGGACAAAGGCAGTGTACTAGACTACTTGCAATCAAAAGTTTTTTTCGAAAAAAATCTGTATGATCTATACTTGTTAAAAAATAATTTAAATTCAGATTCAATAAGCCAAGTAGACAGTCAAATTATTTACAACAACCCCATGTTGTATAAAAGGGAGATAACTACAGAACACATCATATCCTATACGGATTCGAGTGAATTAGATAAATATATAAACTTTGTTAATAAGCGAAAATACACAATTTTCCGAACCAATGATCTTATAGATGGTGAATCTATAGATAAAATTATTAAAAATACTGACTTAATCGTAGCGACTTTGTTTGATTTTAGAGAAGACTTTTATTCTTTCTGGGATAAAAAATCAAACAATACAAGTGAGAAGCATGAGGTCTGATTTATTATTGATATCTCACCGAGGAAACATTAGTGGGACTAGTGTTTTAGAAAATAATCCAACATATCTTGACAAAGCCGTAAATCTAGGCTATAATGTAGAAGTGGATGTATGGAAAATAGGTCATAAAATTTATCTAGGACATGATGGTCCCGAGTATCAAGTGAAAAAAGATTATTTAAAAAATGAAAATTTCTGGTGTCATGCAAAAAATCTAAATGCTTTGCACTGGATGTTGCAAGAAGAAATTCTGTGCTTCTGGCACCAAGAGGATGATTATACGATGACCTCAAATGGATTTATTTGGACCTATCCACTTAAAGATGTAACGGAGAAGAGTATTATAGTTTGCAAAACCTTGGAAGATACTTTGAAATACTCTAAGATGAATGTCTATGGTATCTGTAGCGATCATGTAGGAGTTTTAAAATGAAATTAGTTGTCATAACTGGGTGCCTAGGCCTAATAGGGTCTCACGTCACCAGACAATGTCTCGATAAAGGTTGGCAAGTCTATGGCATTGACAAGTGTACTTATGCAGCCAACATCGATTTGATAAGTGAGTTTGGCAAAAGCAAAAACTTTACATTTACAAAAGAAGACATAGCTGACCTAACCTATCTTCCGCACTGTGACTACGTTATAAACATTGCAGCAGAATCTCATGTTGGAAATAGTATTATCGATTCTGAAGATTTTCTCAAATCAAACATCAATGGTGTCAAGAATCTCTTGGATTTGATAAGAAGAAAGCCTACCAACATTGAGAAGAGACCCGTATTTCTTCACTTCTCAACAGATGAAGTCTATGGCGACATAGCGCAGGGAAACCATGTTGAAACGGACATTTTAAAACCATCAAATCCCTATTCTGCCTCAAAGGCTGCCGCAGACATGCTTATTTTTGCATGGGCTCGCACCTATGATTTGGAGTATGTAATCCTCAGACCAACTAATAACTATGGAATAGGGCAGTACCCGGAAAAATTAATTCCAATCTGCGTAAAGCATTTGCAGAGAGGGCTGAAGATTCGATTGCACGATAGAGGAGATCCTGTAAGAAACTGGCTCCACTCTGATGATACTGCTGAAGCTGTGATTAAAATTGTAGAGTCTGGAAAGACAAACGAGATCTTTAATGTTGCCGGAGGTTTCGAGCAAAAAAACATTGAAACAGCAACTCAAATACTTGACCATTTCTTCGGTATCGGATGTTACAAATCTAAGGATCATCTTGACCTCGGCTTCTCAAGACAAGGGCAGGATGTGAGATACGCATTGGATGATAGTAAGCTTCGAAAACTCGGATGGAAACCAAAGAAGGTTTTCCCCGAAGAACTCCCAAAGATCGTAGAATATTATAAAAATAATTTTAAATGGTAAAAAAGACTTGACAACCCACCAAAAGGGTGCTATAATAGTATTATAAATCTATAGGAGATTATTATGGATCATAAATTATCAAATCAAGCCGTTGGAGCAATCATGATGGCGTTACAAAAATCACTCATGGAACAAACGGACATTGTCCCCGTTCTGCGAGATTTTCAAGTTCAAGTGGACGACTCTGGACAATTAGTCGTAATGAACCCACCCATGGTCGAAGTGAAAAACAGTGTAAAGGTCGACAAGAATGCCTAGATACTCTTATGAGTGTTCTGAGTGCCAATCGGTATTTGATGTTGTTCATGGCATGAATGAAGAGTACTTTACGTGCGGCTTTTGTAATTCAACAAGTATCCGTAAAGTGCCTCAAATGCTCTCTAGAGCACCTAAGACATCCTCAAAGGGTGGTAAGGTCGGCGACGAGGTAAAGCGCGCCATAGAAGAGAATAGGGCCATTCTAAAGGAAGAAAGAAAGATAAGAGTGGAGTTACCCGATGGAAATTGACATACTATTAGGATTAGGCCTTCTTATTTCAGTCGGGGCCAACATCTTACTTGTTCGACTTGCTTCTTGGCAGTCGAGAGATTTGACCATTGTTTCTGACAATCTCGGAGACTTAGTTGAGATAATTGAGAACTATGGAAAGCACCTTAAGAAAGTTTACGAGCTCGACTCGTTTTATGGAGATGAGACGTTGAAGTTTCTATTGGACCACACAAATGCTGTGAAAACCATCTTAGAAGATCAATATGGAGACATTTCCTCTATAACAGAAGTCATTGAATACCAAATTGGAGATGATGATGCCGAAGAAGAGAGCACCGAAAAAGAAAAACATGTATTTTACGCAGGTTCACGAAGACGCGATAGTTAAATATTGCAACATGGAAGATTATAGAAGCAAGGATAGGATCTACAATTCTCTTATTCAACCTGCGTTTTCGCAAATGGTTGACAAGATTGTGTTCACATACCGCTTCACTACTCTTCCAGACATTGATGACTTGCGAGAAGAATGCAAAGGGTGGCTTGTAACCATCCTGGCAAAATTTGACCCCAACAAGGGCCACAAAGCCTTCTCGTATTTCTCTGTTGTCACAAAGAATTGGTTTATCCACAAAGTAAAGAAGAACAAGAAGCGTCTCTCGCGGGAAGTTTCGTTCCAATCGGTAGATTACGATCTTGAGAGGGACCTTATGGACAAAGGACAGTCTTATCAAGATTTGAAAATAAGAAAAGAAATGTTATCCCACCTCAAAGATGAAATGGCATCATGGAAACCAGACTTTGAAAAAGAAGCCGAAAAGAAAGTCTACGAAGCCGTAATGGTATTGTTTGAATCCGCAGAAGAGATTGAAATTTTCAATAAAAAAGCAATCTATCTATATCTTCGGGAACTAACCGGTATGAGCACGAAACAGATTGTGGTTCAACTAAATAAAATGAGAGCACGATATAGACACTTTAGGCAAGATTGGGATAACGGCGAAATTTAATCTGGAACTAATTATTACCATGAGCAGCAAAAAAATTATAGATGAAGCGATAGCGAACATCCGAGATGATCGAGAAACTACTCGAGAACTTTTGGATGATGCTATGCGCTATTTGTCCCAAGATGTTTCGAGACATAGAGACATAGGTCAAACCCTCGCTAAATACGTGGAGACTCTCCAGAGATCAAATGAACAACTAGTAAAGTTGTGTGGTCTGATGTCAAAGAATGAAAAAACCGAGGAGATGACGGATAAGGATTACGCTCAAATTTTTGATGAAATCCAAGACTCGGAGAGCAAGTAATGTCTAAGTATGTCCCTAGGTCTTTACAGAACATTCATGATCGACTTGCGGCAAGGAATGAGAGGATAGATAAAGAGTCTTTCTCGAGGGAATTGCCAAAAACATTTGAAGTGGTAATTTATGATACAAAGAGTCCCGCAGTGAATTCTACAACAACGCAAGATGCTCCCAATGGAGCCGATGGCACTGCAAGCGAATTCTATTATTACAGAGCCAGGTCAAAAGCCGAACATCACGACTGGCTAGACTCGCCAAATTCTGCAAGATCAATAGATGAATACGAAAGTTTTCGCAATCAACACTTTCAAGCAGGATTGAAGAAGGGTTTTCAGGGAGAAACACTACCTGTAACCGGCGAAGTATGGCTGGCAACTCATGTTAAAGGAAACTTTGTGACTCTAATATCAAAGAGTAGAACCGAAAACATTAAGTTTGATTTCACAGCGGGAACTGCTAGACCAGCACAAGCCGCTCATACAAATGGACAAAATCAAACAACAACTGTAGGTTCCGCATCCACAGGAACCGGTATTGGAGCAAATGGTCAATATTCCCAAGAAATACAAGACGAACTTGCTAAGAGTTGCAAATTGCCAAAGGTTTTTGTAATAAACTCTGGCGCATCGGCTTTTATAACAAAAATAAAAAGCAGCCCATCCTTCAGTACTTGGAGCGGTCCAGCATTAGCGGGCGTGGTTGCTAATGCCCAAGGTGAATCTAACTATATTCAATCTGCACCAGGCGACAGGGCCAATGGCTACGGCGGCTCCAATGTCTCCCAGAAAAGAAAAGAACAGGTAAGAAAACGAAAAATTAAAGTCGACGGGATCGAGTATTGCTCGTGGGGCTATTGGCAATTTAATATATGCCCAGAGTCCGCAGCAGGTTCTCAGTTAGCCAAAGATTCAAGCATAGATGTAGAAACAACATCTGGTAAAGCAGAATGGCTACGTAAGTTAAAGGATGACGAATTTCAATTTGCATTCGCAGCCAAAGAAATGGCAAAAATCACCAGTAAAGATGGTACAGACCCATATGTTGCCGGGTCTGATATTGTCCTCAAGTTTGAAAGACCAGCATGTAAGAACATTCATGCATTGGAGCGTGGAAACTTGGCTGTCTTGATCTATAATAAGTACAAAGCTGAACTAGATGCATAATAACATCTCCCAAGGATATACGGAAACATAATGAAAGAAATTACATATAAAAATAAAGCAGCATACAATGCCCTATTTCACACATCTAGATTTAAAATCGAAGATGAAATCGAAGAAGGTTTGTTCTCAATTCCTGACTACGTCGGAATTTTTTTGACAAAGAATGACGAATCCCTACCCGTGTTTCACCCTGTAGGTTCTTGTGAAAAAATTTATTCTAGAAAGGAATCCAAAAATGGTGACAAGTCCGGTGCTAGAATCGTTTTAACTAAAGACAACTTTGGCCACAGAGCTACTGGATTGGGTGGCGTTGGTGGAACAAAATGCGAAGCAATCGACATTGTAGCAGGTTCGTTATCTGCCGCCAAACAGCTGAAGGATGGATCAACCCAGTCTCGTGCAAACTTTGCGGAAGACGGCGCACGACTCTATCTTACTGAACGTGGAGACGTTAGTTCTTACTTTGCAACAGCAGCATCGGAAACAAGTAAGGTTTTTGAACCGTCTCTCTATAAGTCAGGCGCAGCACTCAAGGCCGATCATACACTCATAATAGGTCGAGAAAGAGTACGCATTCTTGCTGGTCCATCTAAATATGATGGCGGTGAGCGACTTGTGAATGGTCTTGAGGAAATAACTCCGCTAATTGAAATCGGAGGAACTACATCAGAAAAGCACCAACCCGCAGTTCTTGGAAATAACTTGGTAGAGTATTTAAATAAGATGAACGATGAAATGGGATTTCTTTTGCAAAAGATTGTAAGTCTCGAACTGAATTTGACACAATATAAGACGTCGATGTCATTCCACCAACACCCAGCCGCGGGTGTCGGAGCCGTTGCTACGTTTCCCGATCCTTTCTTTGCAATCCCAGAGATGCTGGAATCCATACCAGAGCAAATAAACTCTACTTCTGAATCTATTCTCAAAGAATATAACAAGCAAATTTTAAAACTTCAAGCATTCGGCATACCAAAAATCGGCCTCTCTGGTACAAAAGAAAAAAAGATTTTAAGCGACATAGTGTACATAGGAGAATAAAATGGCTGATAAGAATATAAAATCACTACAAACTGAAGTGTGCTCTCCGGAACTTGTCCCACCACCGCTGAAGAAATTATGCGCGCCATGTGTCCCAAACCAAAGCTACATCGAACCCGATTGGGAGTTTGTCGAAATCGCCGAACCGTACTTGAATGAGAAACAATGCGAATATCAAATAACACTTACTGTTAACAAGTTTGGAGACTCCTTCACTGCAAGACAGTTTAGAGGCCTAAGGGGAGGACAAGAATCCTTTCAAACTAGAGAATTGCTACTGAGGAGCTTTATCCACCCAGGAATAGTGCTAATTTTGGAAGAGTATGGCAAACTCGTAGCGGATCAAATAATTTGTGCCACATTTCCGGCGTTTCCGGAAGAAGATGCGATTGGGTTTCTAGAAAAGTTCTCATCTTTTGATGATGCATTCATGACACTAGCAGAGCAGAGCATTGATCAAGACAGGGTCCGGTGTCTCGACGTCGGAACAAAACGGTTTCCAAAAATTGATTCATCAGTACCTTTCGATTTCAATAGAGCAATTACAACTAACGCCTCAGATGTCGAGATACAAAATCCATTCGCTCTAGAATTATACGCGCAGATTAACGATTTTTACATTGATCCTATTGAGAATGTTTTAAAGGTACATCTATCAATACCAGCCTTCATCGTCGACCAAGTACCAGAGTTGCCATCAAAGGAGGAGCTTGAAGAGGAAGCGATGAACACTTCAAAGTCTGTCACTTTGGAAGTTAACAAGCTTTTTGGACAATTTAAAAGACTCGAATCGTCTCTCTTGGTTTTCGGTAAATATCAATCTCAATTTTATCAAAGTCAAGATGGTTTTTTAAAATTTAAAGAAAGCAAAAAAGACTTTTATGCAAACCGAATGTCCGGTAAGTTAGGAAATTTCTATTCGGAATTAGTCTCCTTGGCAAAAAAGAATGACGTAAACATAAGATCAAACATTCCTAGCCTTTTGATGTTGAATGCAGACAAGATTAGAATTGATTTTAAAACCGGACCGAATGGAAACCCTTACATAATAAAGTCTATTCATGCATGGAAAGAAGGGTGTGAAGAGAAAAAGCTTCGCAAAGGAATAAAGAAATTCAAAAAAGGTTACGATAAGCGACCGAGCATTGTTAACTACGTAGCAAAACTATCAGATATCGACATGTCCCTACAGGCTCGCGAAACAATGCCTTGGCTTGATTTCCTTGTTAAATATACCTATCCATTGATCATTGTTGATTATGGAAATCTTAGTATGGCAGCAGTTGGCGATACCATGGGCAAGTGTGTCGAAGAGAATGTGCGTGAATTCGGAGGCGAGCTTCGCGATTACATCTTAAGCGAAGCATTGAGTTTTATGGATTCGCTATCGTATCAATATAGTTCTGCTGCATCATGCGAAGAGTTGTATTCTACAGAGAATCAACCAGAAGTCAAGGAATTTGAGAAGGCCGATTTTGGAATGGGCGAGGGACTCGAAGCACGAAATAAATTAAAAGAAACTCAAGATGCACGACCAGATGAAATTGGGGAAATAGCCCAAGCAATAATAGAGCTAGATAGACGAATTACATTCATGAGAATTGAGAGAGAGAAACTTGAAGGTGAAGAGAGTGAGATCAAATCAGACATCGATAGAGATTCCGGAATCTCTACTCAAAAAGAACTAGATGAGGTTAGTAACCTCATAGCTACTATCAAAAAAAGTGAGTTTGAATCTTCCATGGAAAGGTCAACTTTGAATTTAAAACTTAGAACTCTAAATAAGGATGGCGGCGAAAAGTTGCAACGCAAAAAGGAAAAAGCCCAAAGAAAATCTGCGGGAAAACGAGCAAGAAAAAATGCGAAATCTCACCCGTATACAAAAAAAGCCAAGAAAGCAGCAATGGAGGAGATTCAAAAGAAGGATACCTTGTTGGCATCTCTTATCGATTGGGAAGAATACGAAAAGAATGGAAAATTGAGCCGTAAAAAGTTTGAAAAAAGATCCAAAGATGATAGTTGGATTCAGGGCGTGATCAAAAGAATGTCCATCTGCAACGCTCAAGCATTGACAGTTAATGCTGTTAGGTGTTTATTTTCCGGCGTAACGAAAGAACGAGCCTTCGACAAGATGTTCAGAGCTGCGATGCAAGCCATGGATCTAGACGTGTTTGGTTTTTTTATCGGAGGACTTCCTCCCGATAAGCAATCGGAACTCCGGAAAAAACTTGAAGAAGAATTTGGAAACATTGCACTGCCGTGGGAGAAGGGTTATGACAGCGGCTCAGCAAGTAAAAGTGCCTATAAGAACTATTTGTCCGCCGACGCGACAGGGGCGAAAGATGAAATAAAGGACAAGAGCGCTCTTCGTCAAGAAATAAGAACATTAAAGACTCAGATCAGAGATTTGGAAAAGAGTGTTGGACCTGCAATGGTCAATGCACAGAAAGAACTTGTGGCTCTAAATCTTAGAATAAAAGCAATTGATGACTATCTAGCTCTAAGTTTGGAAATCAGACAAAATACACCAGATCCATCAACCAACCCGAACGGAACTCGCACTAGCTACACAGAACTGTTGCAGAAAAGAGAGTATCTAATGACCAGAACCTCTCCGACTGCAATTGCTCAGGTGGACCTGCTAGAGAAGTTCAATAATAATCTAGAGGTTCTCGAAGCTCAAGCGTCAACTATCAAACCTATTGAAATAAACCAGACTGGACTTGGAGACGAGTTCGATACGATGACTGATGAGCAAAAAAATGAATTAATAAAAGAGCAAGAGAAGGCACAAGGGACTTTTGGTAAGCCACTAGGTAATGTTCAAGAAGCTGTTGTTGAAGCTTATATAGAATATGTCTTTGACGTAATGAACATTGATGAAATCGCCAATGCCATGTCATCAGTACCCGGCGGAGCAGTCGTATTTAATACTTTAAATCAGATTTTCAAATGCTCAACTCAGGGAATGTTCAATCCACCAATTAAGAGTTTTTTGAGCTCTCTATCTCTTGATGTATGTGGTCCAACTCGACACGCTGGTCTTGCATTTCCATCGAAAACGAAATCGCTTGATTTGTCTAGTATCAACTTCAGTAGAGCGTTCTTTTTGACTAAACTTAAGAACGCTTTCATCACAAAGCTAGAAACTGTAATGACGAAGGTTATTACAATGTTTCTTTTAAAGCTATTTGAAGCCGTAGACAATGCTCTGTGTAAATCAATCAATGCACTTGGCCAATTTGCAGCCGGACAGTTGACTGGTGGTTCTTCAGCGGGTTTAGATGAGGCCTTTGCCGATGCTTTCTGCGATGAAGCTGATGATGATGAGTTGAAAAATGTTCAAAGAAATGCCTTCGGCAATGCCCTTGGAAAAGGTGCAGCCCCTGACTCCGCCTATGATTGTTTATTCAAGGCCATCAATGGTACAATGTCCAAAAGAGAAATCATCGACCTACTAACGAACACTCCAAACAACATGGATGATCAGACAGCTGCTAAGTTTGCACTGCTAGTAAATTCAAGATGCCCAGAGCTGTCTGACCTACTTGGCGATGCAGACGATGTTAAGGATGCATTTGGCTCGATGGGTCGTTATATACCACCAGAACTAAGAGATTATCTCAGAGCCCAATCCGACGCCGATTTGGACGCACCGGTCTATGACGCGATCTGTCTTACTCAAGATGAACTCGATCTTTGGAACGCAAATAGGAAAAGAATTTATCTAGACAATGGTCTAGATGAAGAGACTGCAGATGAGATGATAGACAAGGCTAACGAGCGTGCGCTAGACAACCTAGGTTCTTTAGCTGACATGTTACAAAGAGGCCCTCAAGGGCTGTTAGAACAGGCTCTAGATGCCGCTCTCAACCAAGCTGATCCTGCTTGTGCAAATGATCCATCTGCTATAATCATGGAAGATGATGATTTGGCAAAAGATAAGCAAGATCTATTAAATGATTATTTTAAAAGAATCGAATCCCTGTTTTTGCAAGACCTAATTGGAGAGAGGAGATCTCTAATTGGAAACATACTGATTGATACTCGAGGCAATCACATGCAACAGCACAATCGCCGAGTAAAAATTGGTGACCGGACCTTTTTGTACGCCAATTATGTCGATACAGAAGAGCAATGGGACAAGAGAAAAGATGATGCTGGAATCATTAAGAACAAGATCATGGACAAGGGTGACGAACGAGGAATGCTACCGCAAACCGTTGGCCTACAAATGTTAGAGCAGCTCAAAAGTCAAGAGTTGAAATATAAAACAAACAAAGATGAGTCACAATTAAAAATCTTCTTCGAAGACTCATCTGACGCTGAATACAAGACCGTACTTAACTATAAGTTAAATCACAACAACAAATCTACTCAACGAGTTTTCGTAAGAGAAACAAGAGCCAAAAAGTTTTTAGGTAAAACTTACGGAGAAGATAAGGAGGTCATCACAAGCAGCAGAAGAAATCAAGTGTTCAACAAGAAAGAGCTCGGCTTGGTCAATTATGAGATTATACCAAATGAGATAAAGTTACTATCCGACCTATTGAAGAGAAGATCTGGCGCTAGCAAGCCTGCCAAGTCATCAGAAATAATTTCACTATTTGACAACATTAATACCAAAGCCTTAAAGGTCATTCGAGACGCCATAATTGAAACTCCAAAAGGTGAGACCCCTGTTGGCTTCAATTATGGGTATGATGAACAAGAAGCTATTCAATTTGAAGACTTGCTATATGTTAACCCCGATGCTGACCCAAATGATGATTCTACATGGGACTACACCTTTGATGAGGAAGATGCCGTATTAGGCAAGTCGGCAACAGAGAATCCAAGAGTGTATTTCTTAGACCCCATTGTACATGGTGGAAGATACAAAGCCCCTAAGATCTACATTGAACCTGCGACATACAATGGGTGGCTTGGAACAATAAAAGCTTTCGTACCTCAATTGGAAGCTTGTGAAGACAAGGACAATGGATTTCTCAACATGACAGAAATCGCCAAACGCGCAAAGCAAATTGAATCAAAACTTCCAATAGATGAGAGACTAAGCGAGCCTTTGGAGTGTCGACTCGAAGTTCCCTATGATAGACAAATTATGCCGGCCAATCATGGTCTCATAGAAGGTATAGTTATTTCAACTATTCGAGTTTACGCATCCGAGCTAATGGTTAGATCGTTTCCTATCTTTGGATCAATCCAATTTTCCGATTTAAATGTCGACTCGCTCATCACCAAAGTATTGGCCGACAAAATGCAACAAGAAATGACAGAAGCTGGTCTCTTTTCTAACATCTCCCGCCTTGCATATTATCTCTTATTTCTCGAACAGTCAGTCCAAGTCGTTCAAAGGCAAATCATTGACGGTCTCATGGAAGAAACTGAGGAATTAAAAGCTGCTTCGAAGATTATCAACAGAGCCCAGAATAATTTTGAGAAATTAAAATTTGCAGATTTTGTAAAAGATCTTTTTGATAACTCCCTATCGCCCTCAATATCATCTCAGATGAGCAAGGGTTCAAAAATAATTGCATATGGGAATCACTGGGTCTCAACGGAAACAAAAAATATCGTATCCATAAGAGGTTTGACTCCGTACAAAATTAACCTCGCACGAAAGGTAGCAGTCATACATGATACACAAGAGGCTGCAAAGGTGTTTCTAGCCGCTTTAATCGAAAAAGAGACGTCTACCCTATCTAAAAAGTTAAACCTCAACCTGAGGCCCCGTCCGCACGTCTTTGACATTCAAAAATTCATGCTGTCGACAGATGGCATCTTAGATCAATCAAGTATAAAATCTGGACTTACAGTTGTCGAGGAAGAAGTTATTGAAGGTAGCAGTATGCCTGACTATGGAGACATTTTGAATTGCTCATCAGGAGACTTGCTGAGTCCCTTGGGGAAAACCTCTAAAACACTCGAAGACATCAAGAAAACAGGTATAATGTACTTGGAGAAGTATGTAAGAGTAATACAAAAAGATCAATCGCAACAGGTAATGTCCATCCCAGAATTTCAATCTATGATTTCTAACCGGTCAATTTACCCTGAAGAATCTTCAATCTCTGATCATTTCGGCAACGCCTCCATAATTGCTGGTCGAATAGACGGCACGATTGGTGTCAAGTTTGGAGTCAGATTGATGATGTGTCTACCGCACTCTTTCGGGTTGATCCCAACTCTCAATAGGTCAATCGAAAGATTGCCAAAGTCCATAGTGTCCGGTGAAGAAGCTGTTTCGCTTCACCACATACCAACATGTTCATACGAGCTCGATGTCATGGATGTCTTAATTAAAGACATTGACCTCGAGGATTCGAACATGGGTGAAGATCTGAAGTGTTACGTCGATAGGTTGTCGGAAGAGTCCGATTTCAAATTGATGTTTGAGAAAATTTTTAAGACGAAGTCTTTTGTATCCATGTTTGGAATCTATTCTTATGACAACTTCATAGAGTCCATTGGAAAGCTTGAAGTAGAAGAAGATAGGCGAGACAACATCAACCAAGGATGGAAAAAAAGAATCTTCAATGATACCAAAAGGGTATTGAGAAAACAGTTCAGATCAGTATACAACTCCCAAGATGACACTTCTAACAAGAGGGCCTCTAGAAATAGAGCTGCAAATCTCAACTTCTTGAAAAATTTGATACCAGAGCTCTATTTAAACATAAGCGGAGTAGGCTTTCTGCAAAGGTTGCGAATCGTCGATGCGAAGCCGTTTGATGATGACGGCAAGCCTTGCGTAAATGAATTCCAAAAACTATTTGAGGATGATTAAATGTCTTTATCAATTATTTTCCCGATTAACATGAACAGTGAAGTTAATGCTGGTATGGATTCCCATCCGGATGGAGATACTACAAATGCAATCAAGCAAAACATGAAGATGATGCTGTTGACTCGTAAAGGGGAATACATTTGGGATCCAAAATTCGGTATCGGGTTACACTCTTATCTATTTGAAAGCGATGTGACAATTTCAACCTCGCTTATTGATGGAGAAATACGCAAGCAAACAGCCACTTACATGCCTTATGTAGCTATTGATGGAGTCAAAGTTCAGATTGATTCTGAAAATCAAACTTTAAAGGTTCAAATTAGATTCAGATACAACGGATTAAGTATCCCAGAGATTTTTGAAGTCGAGGTGTCTTAAACTACATCGCTTTTGCTCGATCAACTATTTAGTTCTTGACGAGGGTCTCATATGTCTAAACAAAAGAAAACACCAATCAATTATACAAGCAGGGATTTCGATTCAATTCGAGAAGACCTGATCGAACACGCCAAAAGATTCTACCCAGATGAATGGAAAGATTTTTCAAAATCAACAATCAACTCTTTGTTGATTGATTCTGTTGCTTATGTTGGAGATGTACTCTCTTTCTATCTAGATTATCAAGCAAACGAATCTTTCTTAGATACGGCCATTGAATTTAACAATGTCCGAAAGCACGCTAGAGCTTTAGGATTCAAATATGCTGGCTCGCCGAGCACCTATGGAGTGTTATCTCTATTCTGCATGATACCGGCTAATGCCGATGGAACAGCACCTGACATGTCATACATGCCCATGGTTAGAAAGGGTGCAACCTTTACAAGTCCAAACGGCGGCAACTTTATTTTAACTGAAGATGTAAATTTTGGCGACCTGTCAAACGAGATTGTAGCAGCTAGATTTGATAACTCAACTGGCGCAACAACATTTTTTGCTGTAAAAGTACATGGTCAAATCTCCTCTGGAGTATTCAATAGGGCCATTGTTGACTTAACGAACTCGGCATTTGAAAGATTTCGACGAGTACGAATCGGTGGAGATAATGTCGTAGAGATTATTTCGGTAGTCGATACTGATGGTAACAAGTACTATGAAGTTGATAATTTATCTCAAGAGGTAGTGTTTGAAGAGACCACAAATAGAGACGCAACTGCAGATGGGGTAAGAAGTATTCTAAAGCCTTTCTCAGCAGCAAGGCGATTTGTTGTAGAACAGGATGATACAGGAACATATTTGCAATTTGGCTTTGGATCCGAAAGCTCAGATGAAGACGACTTGGTAGACCCAGCAAAAGTTGCAATTCAGATGCACGGGAAATCATATG
>Ga0075444_10001259_pt1 | contig 15465 bp, 11 predicted proteins | sample CoawatmetaG01DNA_FD_76836 | JGI IMG/M metagenome (GOLD analysis project Ga0075444, IMG submission 76836) | Marine microbial communities from the West Antarctic Peninsula - Coastal water metaG017-DNA | ecosystem: Environmental > Aquatic > Marine > Coastal | place: Atlantic Ocean: West Antarctic... | reverse complement strand
TTACCTATCAATATTACAGGAAAACCTTCCCGATCAGGTAATCACGCGCCTTTTCCACAAGAAAGCTAAACTTTTTCAGAAAATGTCCATGACTTTTCCTTCCCGCTCCTTGACAAGAAATCTCGTTTTCTTCCTTCAATTTTGCTAATGAAGGCTCAACACATGATGAAGGCTCGCTTTGCTGGGTTTTATGGCACTTGAGGCAGCTGCCAAAGCAAGCTGGGTCGATATCCATCCATGTATTGCAGCGGGGGCAGCAGATTTTTGAGGTTGTGCCAGAGTTTGGTGTGAGAGGAAATGAGCAGCTGCTGCAGACTAAGCGATTGCCGCTAGCAGAGCCAGTTTTGCTCTCCTTTGCCTCTAATGCTTCAACCTTAAAGGGAATATCCATGGCGCTCTAGGGCCTCTTAACTGCTGAATTATTTTGCTTCAACTTCAATTTGTTGAGCAAATTGCCGCCCTACTGCTAATTCCATTTGATTGCGGCTGACAATGACAGGACCGCCAGGAATATTCTTTTCGATGTTGACTACCGCGCCCTGAGCTATACCAAATCTCATAGCTTGAACGGTGACGTCTTCGCCATCGGTATTTTTGATAGTAAATGTTTTACCTTCAGTGGCGTCAGCAAGGGTCATTTCATCTTCTCTTTAGTTTGCAGTTAGGACATAAGCCGAAAATCTTGAACTGGGCATCGATTACTTCGAAGTTGTAGCGCGAACCAATTTTCTGACCGGCTTCTTCAAGGAAATGATCTTCGAACTCTAAAGTCAGGTTACACCCGGTGCAAATAATATGCTGGTGTGGCAATGTGTCTTGCTTCAATTCATAGTGTTTATGGCCTTCAGCAAAATCTAGTTCTCGCAGGAGGCCAAGAGATGAAAGCAGTTTTAAGGTGCGATAGGCCGTGGCTAAGGAGACATTGGAGCCACGCTCTAGCAGTTTGGCGTGCAATTCTTCGGCCGATAAATGTTCGCCGTGAGGTTGCTCTCTGAAGATCTGAAGGATTGTTTCGCGCTGAGCTGTAATGCGATGGCCACGTTTGCGCAGGCTATCGAAAACGGGATCTTGCCCTAGGCTTTCGCCTACTGGCAATTTATCCTCGTCTTTATCGAGACTATCGGAAGTTTTCTTAGCGCTGTTCATTATGTCGCCGATCATACATCAAGGTAACGGCCTTGAGGGCTTGCCTCATGACTATTATTTAGCATTACCGCCTATTTAGCTATTGGTTTTTTGCATAGCTTTTGGTTCCAGATAGTGTTTCAGGTATGCGCCTGTATAAGATTGCTTAAGGCTGGCAATTTTTTCGGGTGTTCCGGTGGCCACAACCGTTCCCCCCCTGTCGCCGCCCTCTGGTCCCAGATCTACCACCCAGTCAGCTTGTTTGATGACATCAAGGTTATGTTCAATGATCAAGACCGTGTTGCCTGAATCGGCCAAGCGGTTGAGTACGTGTAAGAGCTTGTCGACATCGTGGAAAGAGAGGCCGGTAGTCGGTTCGTCTAAGATGTAAATAGTTTTACCAGTGGAGCGCTTACTGAGCTGCTCAGCTAATTTGACGCGCTGGGCTTCGCCGCCCGATAGAGTGGTGGCTGGTTGACCAAGCTTGACATAATCAAGACCAACTTCCATCAGCGTGGCTAACTTAGCCTGCGCTTTGGGAATATTTTCGAAGAACTGCAGACCGTCTTCAACTGTCATCTCCAGCACTTCGCCAATTGATTTTCCTTTGAATTTTACTTCCAGGGTTTCTCTGTTGTAGCGTGCACCTTTGCAGACGTCACAGGTGACAAAGACAGAAGGGAGAAAATTCATTTCAATCTCGTTCATGCCTTCTCCGTGGCAAGCCTCGCAGCGGCCACCCTTGACGTTGAACGAGAACCTACCAGGAAGATAGCCCCTGGCCTTGGCTTCGTTGGTCATAGAAAACACTTCGCGCACTATGTCAAACAAACCAGTGTAGGTGGCTGGGTTAGAGCGAGGCGTGCGTCCGATGGGTGACTGATCTATATCGATTACTTTGTCTAGGGCTTCAACGCCTTTTACAGCCCTAACGCCTTTGGGGGCCGGCACAGTACGACCAAAGTAATGGCGCAAGTGTTGATAAAGCAGGTCATTCACCAGGGTTGATTTGCCCGAACCGCTTACACCTGTCACCGCAACAAGCTTACCTAGTGGAATATCTACGGTGATATCTTGCAGGTTGTTTAGCGTTGCCCCTTCAATCGTCAGGCTTAAGCCATTGCCGGCCCGTCGTTTTTTCGGTACCTGAATTTTCTTTCGGCCGCTGAGATAGGCGCCAGTAGACGATCTTAGCGAATTGACGATTTGCGCCAATTGCCCTTCGGCCACGAGTTCTCCGCCGTGAACACCAGCACCAGGTCCGATATCAATCAGCCAATCGGCTTCTCTGATCGTGTCTTCATCGTGTTCTACGACTAATAGTGTATTGCCCAGGTCGCGCAAACGTTTCAATGTTTCAATTAGGCGCGAATTGTCGCGCTGGTGCAAACCGATGGATGGTTCGTCTAAGACGTAGAGCACGCCTGATAAGCCTGAGCCAATTTGTGTAGCCAAACGGATACGCTGCGCTTCTCCACCAGAAAGAGTTCCAGCTTGTCTGTCCAGGGTAAGGTAGGAAAGACCGACGTCATTGAGGAAGGTGAGGCGGGCATTGATTTCGATCAAAACCTGATGGGCAATGGTTTTGTGTCGTGCCGATAACTTTTCTGGCAGATTGGCAAAGAAAGCCATTGCCTTTTCTACAGAGAGATTGCTGATTGTTGCAATTGAAAGAGATCCCACTTTTACAGATAGGCTCTCTGGCTTCAAGCGAGCACCATTGCAGGCTGCGCAAGTCATTTGCGTCATGTAGTTTTCAATGTCACCACGTACTCTGTCAGAGTTTGACTCTTCATGACGGCGTTTAAGATTGTTGATTACACCTTCAAAAGGTTTTTTGTATTCCCAAAATTCGCGACCATCAAAAGAATCATGGCCCAGTTTGATGCGATCAACTCCAGAGCCGTACAAAACAATGCCTTGTTGGGCTTTTGTCAGCTTGTCGAAGGGCGTATCAACTGAAAATTTATAGTGCTTAGCTACCGAAGCGAGAAGCTGGTCGTAATATGGATTATTGGTTTTTGACCAGGGATATATTGCCCCCTCTTTTAGGCTCTTCTTCGCATCAGGCACAACTAGAGCAGGGTCAACTTCAAAGCTACAACCTAGACCGTGACAGGAATCACAGGCACCGTAGGGGCTATTGAAAGAAAAAATACGTGGTGAAATTTCAGCAAAACTAATACCACAGGCACCGCAGGCGAAATTCTCTGAAAATAACATTTCTTTTGACGCGCTGCTATTTTCAGAATTTGCTTCGCCTTTGCTGCTCGATTTTGTATCTGCTTTGGAGTCGGCTTTGGCACCGCTTACAGTATCAACTAAGACGTTTGACTTACCCCATTTGAGAGCTAGGGAAAGGCTATCTGCTAACCTTGACTGAATGCCCTTTTTGATGACGAGGCGGTCGACAACTAAGTCGATGGAGTGTTTTTTGTTTTTATCTAGTTTAATTTCGTCTTCTAGTTCGAGCACTTCGCCGTCTACTCTGACTCTGACAAAACCTTCTTTTCTCAGCTCAGTAAACAGTGATTGGTATTCGCCTTTTTTGCCTGAAACAAGAGGCGCTAGAATCTGAATTCTTGTGCCGTCAGCCATCTCTAAGACTTGATCAACAATTTGATCAATCGTCTGCGGATTAATCAGGCGATCGCACTGAGGGCAATGAGGTGTACCCGTGCGTGCGAAAAGCAAGCGCAGGTAATCGTAAATTTCGGTAACGGTTCCAACTGTAGAGCGCGGATTATGACTGGTCGATTTTTGGTCGATTGAAATTGCCGGAGAGAGGCCATCTATACCATCGACATCAGGCTTGTCTAATTGGCCAAGAAACTGTCTGGCATAGGCTGACAAGGATTCGACATAACGTCTTTGCCCTTCGGCAAAAATAGTATCAAATGCCAGTGAAGACTTCCCTGAGCCGCTCACGCCGGTGATTACCACCAGCTTGCCCCGCGGAATTTTCACGTCTATGTTTTTAAGGTTGTGTTGCCTGGCCCCACGTACGACGATATTGTCATGTAGGTGAGAACCGTTGCGGTTGGTCTCGCTTAACATCTCTTTCTTTATATTGACTTCAAACATATCTTAGCTCGATTGGGCTTCGCTTTCCCCCAGTTCTAAGAAACAATTTGGAAATTTGCTCAGAGTCAGACTCATTAATTTACAAATTTCTCTTATAACAGCCTGTGTGTTCTGTTTCGGCTCTTTTGAGCGGGGGTAGATGAATGTAGAGCGTTCTTTATGTGGCGCCGTGGAGGCTTGTAGTAAATGTGGCCAAATTCCAAGGGCAAGGGTGGCAAGGGGTCGTCAAAGTCTAACGACGGCGATGATGAAAAACCCCGTACAAAACCCCGCGCCACGAGGACAAAGCTCAAAGCAATGACCGCAGAGGCTGCCAGGGCTCTGCAAGAAACAGGTGATCAGCCTGCTGCTAAGCCACGTATGAGCCCCGAAGAGCTTTTAGAGGCTGAAATCTTCCGCGCCGCCGAACAGGCTTCTGCCGAGCAAGTGGCCCGAGAAGAGCTGGCCAGAGCCGCCGGGCCGGAGTTTTTGAAAATTCCTGAGCAATCGGCCAGTTTAGATGATCAGTTGTCTGGTGTTTGGAAGGCCCGATTGATGGGGGCTAGCAAGCCAACGCCCCAAAACATGGCGATTCCCTCTCCAGCTAATCGTATTGCCATGGAAGCCGCTGAGAAAGCTCGCACCAATGCCCAACATGAGTCAATGATCGGTATCGTTGATCGCATGTTCGATCAGTTTCAAAATCTTGCTTACGATTTTAATCAAGTTGCCTCAGCGTCTGACTTAGAGCTGACTTGGATTCGTCCTAGTATCAATCGCGAGAATGTTGGCAATTGGCACTCAGGCTCGCAGTACATATCGGTTTTCAGTGGTCGTATATCGACTAGATATTGGACTCTGGTGGTGCGGGGAAGTTTTGAGTCAATCACGGCTCACATAATTCCAGCAGATAAGCTACTTACTTTTAGTTCGGCACCGGCAAACTTTATGCCTATGCTTGAAATGATGCCATTTTTTGATGGCGCCATGGTTTATTGGAGCGCTGGTCAAAAGCAACTTAAGAGCGAGGATATTCAGCAGGCAGCAAGAGCCGTGCTGGACAGTTTGGTACAAGTTGCCCAAGAGGATGTACCGCCGACTAGGCCCATTGATCTCTTCAATCCTAATAATCCAAGCAGTTCAAGTCAGATTACCACTGGCCCGCTGCCAGTTGAAACCGCAAAACCTGCGACTGGCTTTCATGAGCCTACAGTGAGCGCCCTTGGTGGAGATATTGATTATTCTGAGCGGTACAGACAACATTTTTCTAGCGATTCTTCTTCTAATGTAGGCGCCAATCCTTCCAATACTTCCAACCCAGGCAATCAATTTCCTGTTCCTGGGGGCTTTGGTGCTCCAGGGAATGCACCTGCTAACAACAATTCTTTCAACAGCTTCCGGCAGTTTCCGCCGAGCCAGGGTTCTAGTGCCCCTCCTGGTCAGTCCTTTAATCAGATGGGAAATCAGCAGGGTGGCAATGCTCAGGGCAATAGTGACGATTGGAAACCAGTAATTCGCTCTGTTCGAGGTGCCGCTGGTCCTCAGCCGCTGCAGCATATGCGTCAGTTTCAGAATGCTGCAACTGATACTCCTTCTCCAAATTCTCCAATTACAAATCCGCCTAACCTAAATGCGCCAATGACACCACCGTTCGCCGCTCCTCCGGGCCGAGGCTCGGGGCCAAGTCGTGATGACGGTTGGCGTGGCGTGGACGTAAATAAGTCAGTGTTGCCGCCGGCCGGTGGTCCTTCTGGAGGCAAACCGCCCTTTCCTGCCTTGCCGACAGCCCCCGCTTTAAACTCTGATTCTTTTGCTGGAGGCAATTCGCAGTCTTTCTCTGGGCAACGTCCCGCCCCTAGCAATATCAATGCGCCTGCCACAGGTGACGATTGGAATTTCGTACCTGTTGAAAAAGATTCACCAAAACAGTTTCCGCAACCGGGTCAAGGCGACAGTGGTGCGCGTCCACCCGTGACCTTCCCCAGTAATCTTTTTGCCGATATGCCTGCTAGCTTGGGCTTCCCCGCTAGTGCAGCCCCGGGAGCGAATCCAACAGAACGCCCGAATTTACCGCCCAATCCAAGTCAACAAGCTCCGGCTCAGCCTTCGGTCACCCCTACTTCTGGTTCATTTAGACCTAGTTTCGGCACTACGAAGGCAACAACTTCGTCGTCGACTTCTTCTACTTCATCCACTTCTTCGGCATCGAATACATCCCTTCCATCTAGTAATGCGAGTACTTCTAGCAATTTCAGTACTTCTGGCAATTCGGGCAGTTCTGGAACTTTTGGTACTTCTGGTACTTCTGGAACTTCTGGAACTTTTGGTACTTCCGGTGGTTCCGGCGCTGCCAGTTCTTCTAGCTCTTCTAGTCCGTTTGCTCGCCCGTTCTCCGCAGTATCAGCTTCGAAGTTTGCCACGCCAGCACCGGAGCAACCTAAAGTGCCGCCTGCGCCTCAAGCGCCAATTCATCAAGCATTACCTCAAGCATTACCAATCTCTCCGCCACCGGCTCCCTCTGCTCCTTTAGAAGAGGAAGATAGCGAGGCTAATCCGTTTTATACTCCTCTGGCTCCTTCTACTGATAGTTCTGGCGCTAGTTCTGCCTCTAGTTCTGGCACTACCAGCGGTGCTTCGCCCTGGGCTACTGCTCCGGCAGCTACGTCTGGCGGTAATAAAGCTGATTTTAATCCTACAGCTAGTAGCACTCAGAGCGGCATGCTTGCTCCTCCGCCTGCGCCACTACCGAGTAAGGAAGACCCGGTTCAAACCACTTTCTTTGAACCGCAGCCGCCAGTTACGGACGTAGAAACTGAGGAGACAAAGACTGTTGAGATAGCCTCAGTTGGGCAGTTCAGTGCTGATCGCTTCGCTTCTGAAATAGCCAATCAAGTATTGCCTGCACCGATTTTACAACCAGCATACAGTCCCAATCAGAACTTAGGGGCGCCGCCCGCCGTTGAAATTGCTGCCCTTGTTGAAGAGCCAGAAGCTAAGTCTCAACCAGAGTCAGAAGCTGAACTAGAGGTGAAGATTGAGTCAGAGTCTGCGAAAGAACATGGCGCGGAATCTGAAGCTGAGCTAGAAGTTGTGCCAGAGGCGAAGATTGCGTCCGAGCCACAACAAGAAGCTGAGCAAGAGCCAGAGCAAGAAGATGAGCTGGAAACAGAAGTAGAGGCGAAGACTGAGCCAGAGCCAGAATTAGAAGCTGAGCCAGAAGCAGAACTAGAGGCAGAACTAGAGGCGAAGATTGAGCCAGAGCAAGATGCTGCGGAAGCCCCTGAACAAGAAGAACTAGAAGAAGAACTAGAAGCGAAGATAGAGTCTGAGCCACACCTTGCGTTAGAGACAGAAGTTGAGCAGTCAGAAGAAGAGCAATCGGAAGAGGAGCAGAACCAGGCTTTAGAAGTTAAAAGCCTTGTTGATGAAGAGAGACTAGAAGAGAATATCGATGATCGCAACGAAGATTCCGCTCAAGATAGTTTCGATGATGCTGATGAAGATTTCGAGTCAGAAGCTGATTTGGAGATTTCCTCCTCAGAATCTGAATTGGAATCTGAGTTAGACTCTGCACCCGAGTTTGCCGGGCAAGAAGAAGACGATGCTGAAGCTGTTGAAGAAGAATTGTCCAAGGCTGATCTCGATGAAAAAGATCTCGCTGAAGAAGAGCTAAGTGATGATGAGCCTAGCGGTGAAGAATCTAATGACTTTAACAGCGAAGTATTGCAGGAGCAGTCTTTAGTTGATGAAGACAGCTCTTGTGATGACTCAGAAGAGGAGCTTAGCGAAGATTCTCTTTCTGCTTCTGCTGAAGCCGCCGATGAAAATATGGGTCAGGTTGGCTCTGAGCTTGCTAGTCTTTCTGCAATTGAAGAAGAGACAGTTGAATCGATTGCTGAGCTAGAACAAGAGTTGACTCAGTCTGCTGCGGAACTCAGTCAGTCTGGCGATACTTCTTCATCTGCGTCTTCATCCGCTAGCCCATGGCGCGGACCTACTACTCTTGAATCGTCGCCTTCTCAAGCCTATTCTTCTCACGTAATCGATTCACCGCTGCCTATGCCGGATTTCGCACCGATCTCAGCCTCGCTTGGTAGCTCGGCACCGTCTGTGGTAGCAGCGAATGAGCACTCTTTGAAGAGTGAAATCGACAGGGTCATAAGTGCTTTTGATAAAGAACTTGAATTGATCTCGACTAAAGGGTCAGATGCCTTTGCTAGACGCGACCTTAAGGGTGCTGAGCATATGATTAAGTTGGCCGAGATGATAAGCGAGTACAAGTCTGGTCTTGCCAAATTGAAAGATGAATACGATAAGGACCTGACTTAAGAAGCTTAGTTTGTTGCTCCCTCTTGTTCTGGCTGCGAACTGGGCGGCGCATTCTGCTCGCCAGATGTCTGTTCTCCAGATGTCTGTTCATGGCTTTCACTGGTTGGTTCTGAAAATGGAGACTGATTGTCTTCTGGACCGCCGACCAAGGCTTTGATTGTAAATGCCAAAAATTGACTGATGGCATCGGCATTACTAATGATGGCAATTAATGCAAGCGAAAATAGCAGCGAGGTCATTGCCACTATGAGTAGTTGCTTACCGCGGCTGAGGCTGCGCTTTTCGGGGATACCATGCAGGGTGGTACTGCGCTTGCGCTTTTGTTTGGTCGCTTCCACCAAGTCTTTTTTTGACGGTATTTTGCGCTCGGCTGTTTTTTTTGTTTCTGCTTTTGCTTCAATTTTTTGCGATTGAGAACGGAGCTTGTCGGAAGTAGCTACATTCTCATTAGGCCTCTTCATGCCGGTTGCCGAGACTTTTGCTTTGTTGTTTTTGACTGCGGCCGGCAGTGGGAGTTCGCTTGTAGCCTTGGCACTGAGCGCTGCCTCTAGATCTTTGCGCATGAGCCCCAGTGACTGATAGCGATTCTCCGGTTGTTTTGCCATGGCGGCCATGACAATTTTTTCAAGACTGGCAGGAATTTTTAGATCTGGCCGAATCTGGGCAAAGGGCGCTGGATCGTCTGAAATCTGTTTAGTCATGGTGTCAGCATAGTTTCTGCCAAGAAAGGGCACCTTGCCTGTCAGGCTTTCATACATGACTATTCCTAAGGAATAAATATCAGATCGGGCATCAACCGGTGCACCCATACACTGCTCTGGGCTCATATAAATTGGCGAGCCCCACACCTCACCCATTCGCGTTAGGCGCTGTGCTTCTTCGGCCATTTTCGCAATGCCAAAATCCACGACTTTGACATAGTCACTGGTGGCGCCTTGCCTGGTTAACATGATGTTGCCTGGTTTGATGTCCCGGTGAATAGCACCTTGTCTATGAGCGTGTTCAATTGCCGCGCAAACTTGCACAAATACGTCTTGAAATCGTTCAGGCTCAAGATGATTTTCGCGAGCAAGCAAATCTGTCAGGTTTTCTCCTACGAGATAGTCCATAACAAAATATGGTTGCCCTTTGGCGCTTGAGCCATAGGCATGAAGATTGACAATGCGCGGGTGATTTAGCCTACTGAGTAGCTCCGCTTCTCGTTGAAAGCGTTTGACCACCATGTCGTCAGTCATGCCTGCTGTGCGCAAAGTTTTGACAGCCACTATCTTTCCGGTGTCTTTTACTTTGGCCTTATAGACTACACTCATGCCACCGCGGCCGATTACACTTAGCACCCAATAGCGACCACCAAGAGTGGCGCCCACGAGTAGATCTCTGAAATCATTTGGAATTTGAATGCGATAGAGCGGTGGCTTACCGGTATGCGGCAGTGTTCGCAGGCTTGGTGCTGGAGATCTTGCATAGTGCGGCATCTGCTTAAAAGCTTACCTGCGATTTAAGGGGCGATGGCGTTGACAACGATTTGTACGAACCCGAGCATCAAACCAATTAGGCCACCGAACAATTCTAGGACTTTCAATTCTTGACTGCAAATTCTCTTGACGAGAGCTTCTAGTTGCTGAGCTGTAAATAAATCTATTTTGGTAGCAATCAGGTTATACATACCCAATGCTGGGATGGCCTTCTCTAGCAGTTCGCCAAGCTCTCGTTTGAGATACGAATGGGTGAATTGTGAAAGATCGTTCTTGGCTCTTTCTAGCCAGACTTCAGGAATAGATTCTGGGTTGAAGCGAACGATTGATTGGCGCACTGCACTCATGGCCTCGCCTTCGACCTTTCTTACCGAAAGCAAGATGTCGGCTTTATGCTCAACCAAGAAAGATTCAACAAATGAGACCATATTGGCCTTAAATTTGGCGATGCTCTGCAGCGGCATCGAACTAAGATCGAAGTTGGCAATTTGAATAGCCAGTTGATCCCGGATGCCAAAGCGTTTGGTTAAGTCAGCAATTAGCTTTTCTGACTCTTCTGGTTCTTTCTCTAAATAGTTGCGACACTCGTAGCAAACTCTTTTGACACCAATGATTTTTGCCAGAATCTTATAAGGTGTACTGGCATGAGCATTGATAGATTCGTCTAGCGAACTAATATTCTGTGGGCTAAGTAAGGTAATTAGTGATGAGCGGACTTTTGCTGGTGTGAGAAAAGCTTCCAGAATGCGGGCGGCAAACTCATTGGCCTGGTCTAGAGAGATGCGCGCTGTCAGCACTACTTGATCGAAGACTTTTTCAGTTATGGCCGCGATCTTACTGTCTTTGCCATGTTCTAACGATTCTATTGTCGAGCGAACAAAGTGCTCCATTAAAGTGGGGCTTAGTTCAGCTATATCTGAGGCTAGTCTGTGCAGTTTGGTGGTGTCTCTGAACTCTTTCAGTACCGAGTCAACAAACAAGCCGATGGCCAAGTGGATGTTGGCTTCTGTCAGCAGAAGCTCAACTTGAACCTTAATATCTTTTGGTGTGAGTAAAGTTTCAGTTATGGTTCCGGCAACCGCTTGAGCTAGTTTGGCTCGCCGCTTAGGAAAAATGCCTGGAGTCAGTGGTAACTGGATTTTTGTGAACGGTATATACCAAGCTTCATAGGGCCGGAAAAGAGCTGCTACAGCCATCCATGTAGCTAAGTAGCCATGGGCAAAATAAAGAAACGGAGGCATGATAACTTTCCAAAAAGTTGCATGCTGTGAGGCAAATAGCGACGCCCAATGAAATTCCATGTTTTGGTTTTTTGCCTTTCCTGATGCCTTTAAGTTGCCTGCGAATTTTCAAGCTTAGATAGGAGTTATTTTAAGCGCTCTGATAACACCTTGACCTCTCTTATAATGACTTGTTGTTTTCTTTCTCGCCAGCGGTTCACCATTGCCTCACCACAAAATCACCACGGCAGTTTCAAAGTCTAGCCCCTTAGCTGCACCAGCGCGCCATCTTGCTCTCCGTATGGCAACCGTTGTTGCCGCGACAGGGCTTTGTCTGTGTTGCCCCGCTCTCTATGGCGAGGTGGCGGCATCACCCCTGTCTGGTTTGAACAATCTAACCAGTTTTAAATCACCAAAGGCTGAGAGCGAACAGGTGATGAAGCAAGTTTATCAGCTGGAAAAGACCGATACCTTGACAGGGTTGACTCAGGCCACGCGGCTCTTGGAAGGCTTGATAGCTAAAAGACGCGACGTTGCCGAGGCCCATCTTGAGTTAGGGCGCATCCAGAATAGGCTTGGCAATCAGGATCAAGCAATTATGTCTTTGATGGAAGCACTGACACTACTTAGTGACAATCCAATAAAGGGGCTTGAAGCTCGCGAAACAATTGGCGCTATTTATATGAAGCGTGGCAATTATGACGAGGCCGGTGGTCAGTTCAAGAAAATAGTTGAGGCATCTCCAACGAATGTTACTGCCCGTGGCAATCTTGGCATCTGCTTGGAGCAAATTGGGTTTGTTGATTTAGCCATAGATGAGTTTAAGAAAGTACTTGCCGTTGAGCCTAGTAATTTTGTCGCTCTCTATAATCTTGGTCTAGCGTCATCGCTAAAAGGTGATTACAACCAGGCTTCTGCCTATTTTGAAAAGGCGATGACGAAAAATCAGAGAGAGCCGCAGGTGGCAATGGCTGTCTTGGGTTTAGCCTCGTGCTATGAGGCCAAGCAGCAGTATCAAGAAGCAAAGCTGATGATTGATAAGGTGATATCGATTGATGCTCACAATCATTATGCTTACTTGGCAAAAGCTCGCATTTATGAGGCGCTTAAAGAGCCGGGCAAGGCTATTGAGTGCATTCGTAAGGCCATGCAAATTGCTCCGAACGATAACAATTGCAAAGCGGCCATGAGTGAATTGTTGATCAAAAGTATGCCGAATACTGCTAGTTTAGACCGGTTAGTTCATTAGCTAGCCAGCTAATGAACTAGCTAGATTAGAGAGAGTTAGTTACAGTCCTGAATTTCTGAAGTTGTGAATTTTAAGTGAGGTATATGAAAATGCGGGTTCTATCTGATTTGTCGCTTAAGGCTGTCGCTACTGGTTTGGCCTGCGCCAGTCTCGTGGGCATGGCGTTGCCTGGCTTCTGCGATGATAAAGACGCTGAAGATATTAAGAGTGCGATTTTCAGATACCAAGCTGCTGCCGAGCAGAATCCGAGCAATCCTGTTAATCATGTCAAATTAGGCAAGGCCTATTTGATGGGTGGTGAGACCGATAAGGCTATCGAATCTTTCAAAGCCGCAGTCAAGCTCAACAGTGAAGATCCAGAAGTTTATATGGGCTTGGCTCGTTGCTATGGCCGTAAAAATGATGTGCAGCAAGCCTGCGACAGTATCAAAGAAGCTGTACGCTTGGCCCCGACAAAGGCTCAGTATCATCTGAAATATGCTCAGTTGCTATCTCGCAACGAGAAGAAGCTCGACCAAGCTCTGCAAGAATTCAAACAAGCAATCAAGTTAGACAGCAAGGATGCAGCCGCTCACCGCGATTATGGCGCTGCGCTTGGCTTGAAAGGTGATTTCCCTGGTCAGATTGCTGAAGAAAAAATTGCTCTTACCCTCGCTCCTGACAGCGCTGATGCTCATTTCTACATGGGATCAGCCTATGCCGCTTCCAACAAAGGCAGTGAGGCCCTACCTTATCTGCAGCGCTGCGTAGAGCTAGACAAGAAAAATGCCGATGCTTACCGCTTATTAGCAGCAATCATGGCTTCGAACCACAAATTCAAAGAAGCCATCGATTATGCTCAATCTGCTGTCAATATCCATCCTGACAACAAAGCATATACAACTACTCTAGAGAAAATAAAACTGGCCTCTAAAGCTAAGTAATGTTGCTTTTGGGCAGCTCTTTCAAAATTTTATTTTGGACATTTTTGCCTGGAAAGAGATTATTGGGGTAGTTGTAAAGGCTAAGGCTTTGCCTGCTGACAACCAGCCTAGCGCTAAACTTAGTGCCGTTTAGGTATGTGAAAAGGTTAACTACACGTAGATGTGTAGCAACTTGCAAATACACTAGATAGGCTCTAACATAAGTTAAGCTAAGATAGCAGTAACGTGCTTCGAATATGGGTGCCTTGATCGGCCCTTTATCGCTGTCTCTTACTAACTGTCTCAACTGGCGCATTAGGTGAGTGATGGTCCTCGTTTGAGAGGGCTTAGTCGCTTGAGTTAAGTATTGTCAGTTTAAAAACTCTGTTCGATTGATGTATTTCCTGTTCTAAGTATTTTCTGATTAGCCCATTTGTCGTATTAGTTTGAAGAGGTCTAAAGGCTGTGCTTGAGCGAGCTAAAATTGATGAGAAAGCTGCCAAAAGCTTCGAAATGAAGGCCAGCATTAAAGTTGTTGGTGTTGGTGGTGCCGGCTCCAATGCTGTAAATCGAATGATTGCAGCAGGCTTGAATGGAGTGGAATTCTGGTCTTGTAACACTGATGCTCAGGCTCTCGATTTGGCCGCGGCCAAAAATCGTTTGCAGATAGGCTCTAAGCTCACCCGCGGCCTAGGTGCTGGTGGCAATCCTAGCATCGGTCAGAAAGCAGCAGAAGAAAGCCGCGAAGAAATCGCTCAGGCCCTTCAAGGTGCCGATATGGTTTTCATCGCAGCTGGCATGGGTGGTGGTACCGGTACTGGTGCTGCTCCGATTGTGGCTGAAGTTGCCAAAGAAATGGGTGCTCTTACAGTTGGTGTTGTTTCTCGACCATTCCTTTTTGAAGGAAAGCGTCGCAGCAACCAAGCTGAAAATGGCATTAATGAAATTCGCTCCAGGGTTGATACTTTGATTGTCATCCCTAACCAGCGTTTGCTTGAAGTCGTAGACCATAGAGCTTCTATGCAAGAAGCCTTTGTCGAAGCTGACAAAGTCTTGATGCAAGGTGTGCAAGGTATCTCAGACATCATCACTGTGCCTGGTTTGATCAACGTTGACTTTGCTGACGTCAAAGCCGTTATGCAGACTGCCGGCTCAGCACTGATGGGTGTTGGTCGTGCAACCGGCGAGGGTAGAGCTGTTGAAGCTGCTCGTAATGCTATTAATAGCCCCTTGCTCGAAACTACAATTGATGGAGCTTCTGGTGTCATATTCAATGTCACCGGCGGCCCAGACTTGACTCTGCATGAAGTTCAAGAAGCAGCAAACGTTATTTATTCAGCTGTTTCCGACGAAGCCAACATCATCTTTGGTGCGGTGCTCGATGATCGTCTCCACGGTGAAGTCTTGATTACTGTTATTGCTACTGGTTTCGATATGCTTGTTCAGTCTCAGCCAAAAGCAAGACCAACCCAAGCAAATGCTAATCAGCAACAGCAGCGTGTTGAGCAACAAGCTCGACCAGCTCAGCAAGTGCAGCAGCAGCAACAACAAGCTCAGCAAAGTCAGAGCAATGAACTCAAGAAAATGGCTAGTGATATTCTCGACATTCCTGAATTTCTCAAGCAACGCAACCCTAGCAAATAGGGCTGTATAGCAGTACAAATAGTCAAAAAGGCTCAAGCGCAATGCTTGGGCCTTTTTTTCTTCAATTCATAGAAATCAGAGAGCTAGATGAAATTGAGCTGTACTAGAAAGTCTGGTGGCTGCTCTACCGAGGTCGGTCTGGCTCGCCAGAGATAGACACAGGCTTGAGCTGGAAGGTTTTTCAAAGAAAGTTGGTGAAGACCTTCAATATATGGGCTCATATTATTGCAACCGCCGTTGTAGCCACAGGAGCCGCCACAATGGATGTACTGTGAAATTTCAATTGGGCGATCATGGGTTCTAGTTATGTTTTGAGAATAACGCGGCGAGATGGCAAGATAATTAAAGCCAAAATCGCGAGCATTATATGCCACCACATCAAATGGCACATTGCCAAGCCGTTCAGGTAAATCAACGATTTTCGCACTGGCCTGCATGAAAGCCGTGACGTTGTAGGT